>Ga0081455_10000049_pt1 | contig 126459 bp, 128 predicted proteins | sample TabmetS3T2R1_FD_70207 | JGI IMG/M metagenome (GOLD analysis project Ga0081455, IMG submission 70207) | Tabebuia heterophylla rhizosphere microbial communities from the University of Puerto Rico - S3T2R1 | ecosystem: Host-associated > Plants > Roots > Rhizosphere ...
CCCCGTGCCGGGGAGGATCACGCCCTCCGTCTCGGCTTCCGCCAGATCGACGGGTTCAAGGAAGATTGGGCCACGGCGATTGTCGAAGCGCGCGCCGTTGCGCCCTTTCAGGATCTCGAAGACCTCGCCCATCGCGCGAAATTGCCGTCGCGCGCCTTGCGGTTGCTGGCGGATGCAGATGCCTGCCGATCCCTGAGCAAGGGACGGCGCGAGGCGCTGTGGGACGTGCGGCGGATGCCTTCGGATCAGTTGCCGCTATTCGCCGCCGCGCGGGCGCGCGAACTGGGGGCGGAACCCGATGCGAGGCTGCCGGCCATGCCGGACAGCGAGCAGGTCGTGGCCGATTATCAGATGACGCGGCTGTCGCTCAAAGGCCATCCGATGCAGTTCCTGCGGCCCATCTTCGAACGCGAGGGGGTGTTGAGCTGCCGCCAAACCTCCGAAGCGAAGAATGGCGCGCTTATCCGTGCCGCCGGAATCGTGCTGGTCCGCCAACGGCCGGGCAAGGGCAATGCGGTCTTCATCACCATCGAGGACGAGACCGGCATCACCAATATTCTGCTATGGGCGCGGCTGTTCGAGATGCAACGCCGCGCGGTGATGGCCTCGCGGCTGATTCTGGCCGAGGGCGAGGTGCAGCGGAGCAAGGAAGGCGTCGTCCACCTGATGGCGACCCGCATCCATGACCGCACCGATGCGCTTCACCGGCTGTCCGATACCCTGTCGCACACCGCCGCCGGGCGGCGCGACGGCCATCCCCGCAATGTCCGCCTGCTCCACAAGTCGCGAGATTTTCACTGAGATGCCGTGGCGCGTTCCTTGAGGATGACTTCGACCGTGCGGTGATCGGCGATCGAATCGACGTCGATGCAGGCCTCGGCGAAGGGCAGGGCGACCGCTGTCGCATCGAGCCCGAAACGCCGCCCCGCGATCCGGATCGCCTGATGGAGACTCAGCAGCCGCAAGCCCACGCCCGCCAGCATCAGCGGCCCGAATGCGCGGATCACGGCGCGGCCGCGCTTGCGCTGCTGCTCGATCGTCCGCCACAGCGCCAGCACCTCGGCAACCTTGGGATCGCCGAACCAGAAGAGGTTGGCGCCCGACCAGGCCCCGCCCCGGAATTTGAGCCAGGTCCGCCGGTTGCGCGGATGCGCGGCCAGCAGCACGCGCCGCTCGACCACCGCGACCGCGAGGTCATGCGCCCGCGCGCCGGCGATGAAAGCATCGATCATCGCGTGATCGAGCAGCGCATTGTCCGCGCTGGTCAGCAGAAAAGGGAAACCGCCCGGATTATCGGCGATCGCCCCCGCGATCGCCTCGCTGACGGAAGAGCCGCCCGATCGCGTCGCTATCTTGGGATGCTCCGCCATCCACGGCACTGCCGCCAGCAGGTGCTCCGGCTCCTGCGCGAGCACGATCACCTGCTCGATCCCCGGATGATCGGTAAGGGTCCGCGCCACGCGCGACAGCATCGACTCGCCCGCGATCGCGATCAGCGCCTTGTCCTCGACGCCGAAATGCCGGGCGAGCGGATCGACGCCCGGCCTGCGTCCGGCAATGAGCAGCGCGGTGATCGTCATTCCGTGGAAAACCGTCCTCCTGGGACTGGCCATACAATTGTCATCGTCCTAGTAAATGGTCTGAGGAGAAATGAACGGATGCGCCTGAAAGATTGCCACAATATCAGTGACTTTCGTGACCTCGCCAAACGGCGGTTGCCATTCCCGGTCTTTCATTACATCGATGGCGCGGCCGACGACGAGATCACGCGGCGCCGGAACGGCGAAGCCTTCAACAATTGCGATCTCGTGCCGAACGTGCTCGCGGGCAATCCCGAGGTCGACATCAGCGTGACCGTGCTCGGCCGCAGGATCGCAATGCCGCTCTTCCTATCGCCGACCGCGCTCCAGCGGCTGTTCCACTGGCAGGGCGAGCGCGCCGTTGGGCGGGCCGCCGAGAAGTTCGGCACCTATTTCGGCATCTCCTCGCTGGCGACGGTGGGGATCGAGGAGATCGGAGCGCTCATTTCCACGCCCAAGATGTTCCAGCTCTACGTCCACAAGGATCAGGGGCTGAACCGCAGCATGATCGAGCGCTGCAAGGCAGCGAAATTCGACGCGCTGACGCTGACGGTCGATACGATCGTCTCCGGCAATCGCGAGCGCTGCCTTCGCACCGGCTTCACCTCACCACCCCGGCTCACGCCCCGGTCGGCGATCAGTTTCGCCACCCACCCGCGCTGGACGCTCGACTATCTGTTCCGCGAGCGCTTTTCTCTGCCCAATCTTGAGACGCATGTGCGGCAGGGCACCAATGTCGCCATGTCGGTCGCCGACTATTTCAACACAATGCTCGATCAGTCGCTCGACTGGACGATGGCCGAGAGGATTAGTTCGGATTGGGGCGGGCAATTCTGCCTCAAAGGCATCATGTCGGTGGAGGATGCGCGCCGCGCTGTCGATATCGGCGCGACGGCGATCATGGTTTCCAACCATGGCGGCCGCCAGCTCGACGGCAGCCGCGCGCCCTTCGACCAACTCGCAGAGATCGTCGACGCGGTCGGCGACCGGATCGACGTAATCTGCGACGGCGGCATCACCCGGGGCACCCATGTGCTCAAGGCGCTTTCGGTGGGCGCCAAGGCCTGCTCGGGCGGGCGGCTCTACCTCTACGCGCTGGCGGCGGCGGGACAGCCTGGCGTCGAGCGTGCGATTGGCAAGCTCCGCGACGAGATCGAGCGCGACATGAAGCTGATGGGCGTCAGGTCGGTTGGCGAGCTAAGCCGGTCAAACCTCCGCTGGCGCTAGGTCGGCGGCGCGGCGACCACTCCAGTCGAGCCGCCGGGTGACGTACATCACGAAGGCCAGCGCCGCGAACAGCATCAGCGATCCGATCAGCAGCGAATAGGCTTCGAGGCTCAGCAGCACATAGAGCACCGCATAAAGCGCGGTCAGCAGCCCGCCGACATAGGCCGCGCGCCGCCAGCTTTTCAGCACCGCCGCCGAATAGGCCGTGATCAGACCGATGACGGCACCGCTGGCGACGAGATAGGCGGGGGTGAAGCCAATCACCTCGGCAAAGGCCAGCAGCAGCACGAAGAACAGCACCAGCGCAGCGCCGACCAGCAGATATTCGACCGTGGAAACGGCCACGCCGCCGATCACGTCGAACATCAGGAAGGCGAGGAAGGTGAAGCCGATGAACAGGAAGCCATATTTCGCGGCACGGCTCACCTGATCATAAAGATCGACCGGCTGCATCAGATCGACCCGTGCCTGGAAATCGCCCACGGGCGGCGTGATTGCGCTCACAGGCGCGTCGGTCGATGCGCCAGAGCCATCCTCCACCGACACCAGCGAGACGCCAAGCGCCAGATTGCTGATCCGATAAATGGCGGTGAAGCCCTTGTCCGAAACCGATCGCTCGGCGGGCAGGAAACCACCGGTGAAGCTGGGGTTGGGCCAGCTTGATCGCAGCTTCCACACCGTCGCGCCGGCTTTCGGCGCGAGCGTGATGTTCGCATTGCCACGAAAACCGAAAGTGAAATCTGCCTTGATGGTGCCATCGCGCAAAGGCGCGCCGTTAAACCAGGCGAAGAAGCCCGATCCACCGGTCGCGGCCAGGCCATTGCCGGGCTGAAGCACCAGCGGCGTTCCGTTCACCGACACGCTGTTGCTGGCGGAAACACCGCGCGCATCGGACAGGCCGAAGCGGATTTCGGCACGATCGAACATGAGCTTGTCGATCGTCACGCCATAGCGGGGCAGGTCGGCCGGGAGCGCATATTCGGCGTGGCCCTTGACGGTCGTGTCATAGACGACGGCATCATAGATTGATCGCTGGCGGCGCTGGGGATCGATCTGGCTGTCGAGCGTGACCATGGTCGGCGCCACGAACAGATTGCGCCAGACCGTGCGGCTCTTCGTGACCGGCTGGCCGCCCTCGGTGACGGTTTCGGTGGCCGTATCCTGAAAGGGGATGACCAGCATCGGCCCGGCGAAGGTTTGCGGGCCGCCCCAGCCTTCGGTGATGGAGGTGCGAGCTGTATCTGATTGCGACTGGCGATCGTAGATCAGCAACCAGACCGTGAAGAGCGGGATCGACAGGAGCAATCCGACGAGGAGCGCGAAGAGAAGCTTGCGGCCCGGCGAGCGGCCGGCGGACGTCACATCGGACATGGCGTTCTCCACGATGAAACGTTGCTTTTCATAGACGAGTCGATTTGGTCGTCAAGATGACTTGCGACGGCCTGCAAACGAAAAGGGCTCCCGAAGGAGCCCTTGTAGCACAACTATTTGAATTGGCTTAGTAAACACGCGCCTTCGGCTTGATGTACTCCGCCTCGTCGGTCAGCGTGTAGTCGTGGACCGGGCGGTAATCGAGGGTTACCTTGCCGCCGGAGCCACCCCAGCCTTCGAACCAGCTCACAGTGTGCTTCATCCAGTTGGCATCGTCGCGGTCTGGATAATCCTCATGCGCATGGGCGCCGCGCGATTCCTTGCGGTTGTTCGCGCCTTCCATGGTGCAGATCGCCTGCGCCATGAGGTTGTCGAGTTCGAGCGTCTCGATCAGGTCGGTGTTCCAGATCAGCGAGCGATCGGACAGCTTGATGTCCTGCATCCGCTTGTTGACCTCCTGCATCCGCGTGACGCCCTCGGCGAGCAGCTCGCTGTCGCGGAACACGGCGGCATGCTTCTGCATGGTGCGCTGCATGTCGAGGCGGATTTCCGCCGTCGGCGTGCCGCCGTTCGCGTTGCGGTAGCGATCGAGGCGGGCAAGCGCGAGATCGGCCGAATCCTTGGGCAGCGCCTTGTGCGCGCTGTTCGGCTTGATGTTTTCCTTGAGGTGCAGGCCGGTCGCGCGGCCGAATACGACGAGATCGATCAGCGAATTGGAGCCGAGCCGGTTGGCGCCGTGCACCGACACGCAGGCGGCCTCGCCCACCGCGTAAAGCCCCGGCACGATCACTTCGGGATCGTCGCCGACCTTGGTGACGACCTGACCATGATAATTACAGGGGACGCCGCCCATATTGTAGTGCACCGTCGGCGTGACCGGCAGCGGCTGGCGGGTGAGATCTACGCCCGCGAAGATCTTGCCGCTCTCGGTAATGCCCGGCAGGCGCTCCGCCAGCACCTTGGGATCGATATGATCGAGGTGCAGGAAGATGTGATCCTTGTGCGGGCCGACGCCGCGGCCTTCACGCATCTCCATCGCCATCGAACGCGAGACGACGTCGCGCGAGGCGAGATCCTTCGCGGACGGCGCATAACGCTCCATGAAGCGCTCGCCCTCGGAGTTGGTGAGATAGCCGCCCTCGCCGCGCGCGCCCTCGGTGATCAGCACGCCCGCGCCGTAGATGCCGGTCGGGTGGAACTGGACGAATTCGAGATCCTGGAGCGGGAGCCCGGCGCGTAGCACCATGCCGCCGCCGTCGCCGGTACAGGTGTGCGCCGAGGTCGCCGAGAAATAGGCGCGGCCATAGCCGCCCGTCGCCAGCACCACCGCATGCGCGCGGAAGCGATGGATCGAGCCATCCTCCATGCACATGGCGATCACGCCCCGGCATTCAGGCCCGTTGGCGCCATTTTCCATGATCAGGTCGATGGCGAAATATTCGATGTAGAAGTCCGCGTCATATTTCAGGCTCTGCTGATAGAGCGCGTGAAGCATGGCGTGCCCGGTGCGGTCGGCGGCGGCGCAGGTGCGCTGTACGGGCGGGCCCGCGCCCATATTCTGCATGTGGCCGCCGAACGGGCGCTGATAGATGGTGCCGTTGTCGTTGCGGCTGAACGGCACGCCGGCATGCTCCAGCTCGATCACGGCGGCGGGCGCCTCGCGAACCATATATTCGATCGCGTCCTGATCGCCGAGCCAGTCCGATCCCTTGACGGTATCGTACATGTGCCAGGTCCAGTGATCGGGCGAATTGTTGCCGAGCGAGGCGGCGATGCCCCCTTGTGCCGCGACGGTGTGGCTGCGCGTCGGGAACACCTTGGTGATGCAGGCCGTCTTGAGGCCCGCCTCGGCGCTGCCCATCGTGGCGCGCAGGCCGGAGCCGCCGGCGCCGACGACGACGGTGTCATAGGTGTGATCGATGATCTTGTACGCCTCGGTCATCCCGCAGCAGCTCCCCCGACGGCAACCTTGAGGATCGAGAACAGCGCGAGCGCGCCGCCGCCGATCATATAGAAATTGAGCAGGATCAGCGCCGCGACCTTGAGCGCGTCGTCATGCACATAATCCTCGATGAACACCTGCAGCCCCAGCCGGAAATGGTAGAAGACCGAGATCACCAGCAGGGCCATCGGCACCGCCGCGAAGGGCGAGGCCAGCCATTGCCGGACAATCTCGTAATCGAAGCCAGGCAAGCGAAACAGCGACACGACGAACCAGGTCATCAGCAGCACGTTCGCCGCCGCCGTCACCCGCTGATGCCACCAATGATGCGCGCCCGACTTCGCCGAGCCAAGACCGCGAACGCGGCCGATCCCTGTACCCGTTCCCATCAGATCCCCACCAGTATCGGCAGCCAGACCGCTACCGTCGCCGCGATCGAGACGACGATGGTCATCACCGACCAGAATTTGTTGGTCTTGAGTTCATAGCCAGCGCCGGTGTCGAGCACGAAATGGCGCAGACCCGAGCAGAGATGCTGGAAGAAAGTCCAGGTCAGCCCAACGCCCACGATCCGTGACAGCACATACAGCACCATGCCGGCGGCCGGATGGTCAGCCCCCATCGCATCGCCGCTGACCACCCAACCATGGAAGGTCGCATAGGCCGCCGGCCCGCTCGCGATCGACACGAGCCACCACAGCAGCAGCAGCACGCCTGCCGTCGCCATGGCTGTTCCCGTCGCGCGATGCAGGATCGAGACCAGCATGTGCGGACCCCATCGCCAGATCGTCAGATGCGGCGAAAGCGGCCGCGCGGTGCTTCGAGACATTTGCTTCCCCAACCTTTGCGCCCGTGTCTTTAGTCAATGTGGCCGATCATGCAACCGCGTATCGGATCGAATTGCGCGGTGTGTACTCCGGCGGAGGCCGGGGTCCAGTTGGGATATGGTCGAAGGACGTGGATAGCATTCGGCGTCTTGTTCCTGGACCCCGGCCTTCGCCGGGGTACGTGTGTATTCTCCCAAGGTTGGCAATTGTGCACATGCGTCCTATGGCCACGCTATCAAACGGAAAGCGGCGGGCATGAGCATTACCCTGATCAAGGAAAGCGATCTGATCGAGAGCGTTGCCGACGCGCTCCAGTTCATCTCTTACTATCACCCGATGGATTATATCCGCGCGCTAGGCGTCGCCTATGAGGCCGAGCAAGGCCCCGCCGCCAAGGACGCGATCGCGCAGATCCTCACCAACAGCCGCATGTGCGCCGAGGGGCACCGCCCGATCTGCCAGGATACCGGCATCGTCACCGTCTTCATCAAATGGGGCCAGCAATGCATGCTCGACAGCGAGCGGAGCCTGCAGGAGGTCGTCGATGAGGGCGTCCGCCGCGCCTATCTCCATCCCGAGAATCGCCTGCGCGCCTCGATCCTCCGCGATCCCGCCTTCAGCCGCCAGAACACCAAGGACAACACGCCCTGCGTGCTCAATGTCGAGATGGTCCCCGGCCATCATGTCGAGGTGCAGCTCGCGGCGAAGGGCGGCGGCTCCGAGAACAAGTCCAAGTTCAAGATGATGAACCCGAGCGATTCGATCGTCGACTGGGTGCTGGAGATGGTGCCGCAGATGGGCGCAGGCTGGTGCCCGCCCGGCATGCTCGGCATCGGCATCGGCGGGACGGCCGAGAAGGCGATGACGCTCGCCAAGGAATCGCTGATGGGCGATATCGACATGGCGCAGCTGAAGGAGCGCGGCCCGCAGAACGATATCGAGAAGCTCCGCATCGAGATTTTCGACAAGGTCAATGCGCTCGGCATCGGCGCGCAAGGCTTAGGGGGGCTCGCGACCATCCTCGACGTCAAGATCCTCGATTATCCGACCCATGCGGCGTCGAAGCCGATCGCGATGATCCCCAATTGCGCCGCGACCCGCCATGCGCATTTCCATCTCGACGGCTCCGGCCCGGCCTATCTGGAGCCGCCGAGCCTCGATGAATGGCCCAAGGTCGAATGGACGCCGAGCAAGGAATCGATCCGCGTCGATCTCGACACGCTGACGCCCGAGGTGGTCGCCTCGTGGAAGCCGGGCGACCGGCTGCTGCTCAACGGCAAGATGCTCACCGGCCGCGACGCCGCGCACAAGCGCATCCAGGACATGCTGGCCAGGGGCGAGCAACTGCCGGTCGATTTCAAGGGCCGGGTGATCTATTATGTCGGCCCGGTCGATCCGGTGGGCGACGAGGTCGTCGGCCCCGCCGGGCCGACGACGGCGACCCGCATGGACAAGTTCACCGAGATGATGCTCGACCAGACCGGCCTTATCGCGATGGTCGGCAAGGCCGAGCGCGGCCCGGTCGCGATCGAGGCGATCCGGAAGCACAAGGCCGCCTATCTGATGGCGGTCGGCGGCGCGGCCTATCTGGTCGCGCGGGCGATCAAGGGCGCCAAAGTGGTCGGCTTCGAAGATCTCGGCATGGAGGCGATCTACGAGTTCGACGTGAAGGACATGCCGGTAACGGTCGCCGTCGACGCGACCGGCGAAAGCGTCCACCACACCGCGCCGCTGGTGTGGCGCGAGAAGATCGCGCGGGAGCGGTTGCTCGAGCAGGCGTAGCGAGCGGGCCGAGTCGTCATCCCAGCGGACGCTGGGATCTCTCTTTCTTTGGTCGGTAAAGTTAAAGAGATTCCAGCTTTCGCTGGAATGACGGTTGCTGTTTCCTACAAAAATTCCAAGCGTTTAGAGATGCTTGATGCCCGAAATCGACCTTAACTTCACAATCATCGCGTATCGCGTCCTAGGGAGATCCATAAGATTGGCGGTTTCCTGCGATTTTCAAAGAGCCGTGCGGAGCATGGCATGAAGATATCTCTGTAGGACAGATGAAAGGGGGCAACGGATTTTGATCCAATGGAGACACTGATCAAATCCTAACGGGTTAGCGCTAAGCCGAGCGGATACCGATGGGAACAGACATGATTGATTACCGTCGCCGATCAGAAAAATTGCTTCGCGTGGAAGTTCAAAGCACTGAACTGACCATATTTGTGAATGAGGGTATCGATGTGAACCCCATTTTTGAAGACTTGATAGCATTAAAACTAGAACCTTCTGCACGATTTTATAGAACCACATCACTGAATAGAATTTGGTCTCTATGCAAAATGAGATATTATGCCTTTGGAAAGGCCCTGAAACTTAGGGATCACTTCAGATACAAGCGGTACTTATCGCCCATAAAGATTTACAGAGCAGATATCGAAACTTCATTGTTTGACGCAATTGCGTCGCGGATGCCTGCTGAGTCGGTGATGAAGATTTCAATGAATGATTTAGCACGAATATCTCATGCTGCTTTTTGGGCAACGTTGCCCCGCGAAAAAGCGGAACCCTTGGTACGGTCATGGTATAATTGACGTTCGCTTTCATTCGATCCGTCATGCCAGCGAAGGCTGGCATCCATGTCTCTCCCCTCCCACGCACAGTTCAAATTTCGACAGCCATGGACCCCAGCCTGCGCTGGGGTGACGGGTCAGGGTTTGCGGGGAGCGGTTTCGGGCATTTTGAGCAGGACTGGCAGGACGCAGAGGGCGACGACGGCGATCATGACGCCGGGGACGATCGGGGCGCCGGTCTGGTCGAGGAGGCGTTGGGCCAGCCAGGGGGTCAGGCCGCCGAAGAGGGCGGTGGCGGCGGTGGCGCCCAGGGCGAGGCCGGTGACGCGGGCTTCGCCGGGGAATTGTTCGACGGTCGCGGCGGCGCCGACCGCGCTCACGCCGCCGTCACCGATCCCGGTTCGCCTTCTCCAGATAGGCGGCGAGGCTGGGCAGGTCGGGGCTGCCGATATCGCTCACGCGCCAGCCTGAGCGTGTCCGGGTCAGGCTATAGCGCAACGTCACGGATCGCGGCCCGTTGGTGAAGCTGACGGTGGCGCTTGCGCCGTCGGCGCCGATCGGCCGCGCCGCGATCGATAGCGATTTGAGCGGTTCGAAGTCCTGGCAGTCGCAGATCGGGTCGCCGTCGAGCGCGCCGACCTCGTCGCGCGCGTTGCGCTGATCCCGGCGGATGAGCGCTGTCAGACGCGCGTCGAAAATGGAGGGTGCCGCCTTTCCCGTCGGCGCAACGCTTGCATCTCCCGCCAGGTAAGGCGCGTAGAGCCGGCGCAGGAAGGCTTGCGGACTTGCGGAGCCCTGGGCATTCAGGTTTCCGCTGATGCCGACCGCCAGCAGCAACGACAGCGAAAGTCGGCAAGAGCCGAAGCGGCGCATCATACGGTTCCTGAGTCGGTTTAGCGTCTCGTTAACCATCCTGCATTAGCTTCCCTTATGACGATTGGGGCAATCTCGATCGTGGGAACGGGCGGGCTGAGGACGATGGCGACAAATCCTTCTCTTGTGATGAACCGGCGGACGGCAAAGCCCCGCATGCTTGGCTTTCGTGACGGCACCCTAGCCGGCGCGCGCACCCCCGAACAGCCCATTGTGATCCGCGACCTGTCGCCACGGGGGCTCGGTGCGAGGGTGCTGGGCAAGACGCCTGAGCTCGGCGAGCGGGTCGTCGTCACGATCGATTCGCTCGGCGAGGTCAAGGCGATGGTGAAATGGGTCAGCCGCGATCTGTTCGGGCTGCATTTCACCCGTTCGCTATCGCGTTCGCAGCTCGAGGCGCTGCGCGGCTTTTAACCTCAGCCGGCATAGACCTTGATCGGTTCAGGCTGATTCAGCCTGAAGCGTGAATCAAGGTCTCATCATTGGAATTGAGCCTGATTCACGTCATCGGCGGAAACGCAAAGCGTTTCCACCTCAAACGATCAGGCTCAGTGCCGGAAATGGCGCATCCCCGTGAAGAGCATCGCAAGGCCGGCCTCGTCGGCGGCGGCGATCACCTCATCGTCGCGGATGGACCCGCCCGGCTGGATCACCGCCGTGGCCCCGGCCTCGACCGCCGCCAGCAAACCGTCCGCGAAGGGGAAGAAAGCGTCCGACGCCACCGCCGATCCGATCGTCTTCGGCTCGGGCCAGCCCGCCTTCTCGGCGGCGTCCCTGGCCTTCCACGCGGCGATGCGGGCGGATTCGAGGCGGTTCATCTGGCCTGCGCCGACGCCCGCCGTCGCCTTGTCCTTGGCGTAGACGATCGCGTTCGACTTCACATGCTTGGCGACCGTCCAGGCGAACAGGCAATCCTCCAGCTCGCGCGGCGTGGGCTGCCGCTTGGTGACGACCTTGAGCATGTCGCGCGTCACCTGGCCATTGTCGCGGTCCTGCACCAACGCGCCGCCCGCGATGATCCTGGTCGTCAGGCTGGCGCGCGCCGGATCGGGCAACGCGCCGGTCAGCAGCAGGCGGAGATTCTTCTTTTTCGCGAAGATCGCGCGCGCGGTCTCGTCGGCGTCGGGGGCCGCGACGACCTCGGTGAAGATCTCCGAGATCGCCGCCGCCGTCGCGCCGTCGAGCGGGCGGTTGCAGGCGACGATGCCGCCGAAGGCCGAGACGGTGTCGCAGGCGAAGGCTGCCTGATAGGCCTCGAGCAGCGTATCCGCCGTCGCGACGCCGCAGGGGTTGGCGTGCTTGACGATCACGACCGTCGGCGGGCCGTCGCGGAACTCGCTGACCAGTTCGAGCGCGGCATCAGCGTCATTGTAATTATTGTAGCTGAGTTCCTTGCCCTGTACCTGTTCGGCCTGGGCGATGCCGCGGGCGGCGGGGCCGAAGGGCACGTAGAGCGCGGCGCGCTGGTGCGGGTTCTCACCATAGCGCAGCATCGAAACCAGCCGGGTCGGTATCGAGCGGACGGCCGGGAAATCCTCGCCCTGATCGACCTTCGCAAACCAGTTGGCGATCATGCCGTCATAGGCGGCTGTGGCCGCGAACGCCTTGGCGGCCATCTTCTTGCGGAAATCGAGGCTGGTAGCGCCGCCCTGTCCGTCCAGCTCGGCGATCAGCGTCGCATAATCCGACGGATCGGTGACGATCGTGACATAGGCATGGTTCTTGGCGGCCGAGCGCACCATCGAAGGACCGCCGATATCGATATTCTCGATGATCTCGTCGCGGCCGGCGCCCTTCGCCACGGTCTGCGCAAAGGGATAGAGGTTGACGACGACCAAGTCGATCGCGCCGATTGCGTGATCAGCCATCGCTTTTGCATGCTCGGGGTCGTCGCGCACCGCGAGCAGGCCGCCATGGACCTTGGGATGGAGCGTCTTGACGCGGCCGTCCATCATCTCGGGAAAGCCGGTCAGGTCGCTGATGTCCTGTACCGTCAGTCCTGCATCGCGCAGCGCCTTGGCCGTGCCCCCGGTCGAGATCAGCTCAACTCCGTGCCGCGCCAGCGCCTGCCCAAGCTCGGCTAATCCGCTCTTGTCCGACACGGACAGCAGCGCCCGTGCGATCTTCACCTGACCCATTTTATCCCCTTGGTATTGCGTTCCCCGGCGAAGGCCGGGGTCCAGTTTGGAACCGCTTCGATTTGACCGCCAACATTCCCCAACTGGATCCCGGCCTGCGCCGGGATACTATAGTGGTTGTCGCATTCCCTATATCAGCTCGCGCGGCGGAATATCCATGAAACGCTGGCACCGCCAGCGGGAGCTTCCGCCGCGATCACGAGCTGGCGCGAATTGCGCGGCCAGCCGGTCTCGTCCACCCACAGACTTTCCTCGACGCTCAGCGTTCCACCCTTGCAGCGGAATTGCCAGAGCGGCCCCCCTTCGATCCGGAGCAGCGCGCCGAGGCCATCGGCCGTCTGCGTCACTTCGATCGCGGGCGCGAGATGGAAGCGCACCGCGACCGGCTGGACAGAGCGCATCCGTATCCGTCGCCCGGCGGGGAGCAGCAGATCCTCGCCGGCCAGCTCGCGGCCGTTGGCGGCGAGCTGCAACTGGCGCTTGTGGAGAAAGCCGAACCGGCGGACATAGCCGTCATGGCTGGCTTCCAGCCGGCTGCCATTATCGGCCTCCGTGCGATCGCAGGCGACTTCGTAGACGCCACGACCGAGGCTGCCGTCGGGATAGGTGGCGGTGCTATTGGTGTCGGCGATGATCAGCGCGGAATGGGCGGCGGTGGCGCGCAGCGCGTCGGCGAGACCCGCCGGGAAATCGGCTGAACCGCCACCGGGGCCGCCGCAATTCACGACCAGCCGATGCTCGCCATCGGAAAGCTCGAACGCCAGGGTCGACGCCGATCCGCCATTGGCGAGGCGCTGTACCGGCGGCGGCGCGGCGTCGACGACCACCCGCGTGTGCCCGCCGGTCATGCGCTGATAGCCCCAGTCGGCGGCTTGGCGCAGCGGGCGGGCGCGGACATGCGAGGCCTTTATCGCCGCCTCGACCCGCGCCGCCGAGACAGGCACGATGCTTTGCCAGCTCGACAGGCCGCCATCGCCATGGGTGAGGCCGAGCAAGGCAGGCACGGCACGGCCAAGCGCGGCGGCGATGCCCTGCGGCGGATCGATCCGGCGCATCGCATAGGCACCCATTAATTGCGACAGGTCTTCGATCAATTCGAGCAACGACAAGGGCGAGCGATCGAGCATGCCGCCGTCGGACGACATCGCGGCGTCGAGCGCGCGCATCAGCCCATCCTCGCCGTGCAGTCGCCGTCCTTCACCGCCGGGAATCAGCAGCCCGGCCGCGATCACGCCGGTCCAGCCGATCACACGCTGGAGCCCGCGCGGCGCCTTGTCTGCGCTTCGATCGAGGTGCCGGGCCTGCCGGGCGAGGCCGTTCAGCACCGCCGAGCGATAGACGAGGTTGCGCGACGAGAGGATCAACGGCGCATAGCCCGCCCAGAACAGGATGCGCCGCGCACACAGATCGGGCCGCCAGACGGCTTGCGAGACCGTGCCGCCATGAACCGCAAGCCAATGCGCCACCACCCGTTCGCCGATCGCGGCCGCTTGCGGATGGTTCGCGGAGGCAAGATCGCGCAGCCAGGCGAAGCTATGGAGATGCTCAAACAGCGCCGCGGAGACCGATAGATTGGTGAAATCAAGCTCGGTCAGGTCGATCGCTTCGCCGCGATGTTCGATCCGGCCTTCCATGATCGCCTCGCCAGCGCGGCGGTTGCCGGGCAGCGGATCGACCGGCACGCCGAGCAGCTTGAGCGGATAGCGCCCGCGCAACCGCAGGCTGTGCAACGGAGTCCGCCAGGCGAGCCGGTGAAAATGGTTGGCGAGCCGCTCGCTTAGCGACAGGCCGCGATCATTATCGACCCGGATGAGCATCCGGCCAGGCTCGACGCCGTCAGCGGTATCGATCGAGCCCGGTGCGTTCATGGCCCGCGCAGCCCGGCTATGTTTTCGGCATAGGCCGATGGCCCGCCCCTGAAGGTGGCGGTCCCGGCCACGAGCACGTCCGCGCCCGCGTCGATCGCCTGACGGCAGGTGACGGCATCGATGCCACCGTCGACTTCAAGGTCGATATCCTTGCCGAGCTTGTCGATCGACTTGCGGATCGCCTCGATCTTGCGGAGCTGGCTCGCAATGAAGCTCTGCCCGCCGAAACCGGGATTGACGCTCATCACCAGCACGAGATCAACCTCTTCCAGCACATAATCGAGCATCTTGGCAGGCGTCGCGGGATTGAGCGACACCCCCGCCTTCTTGCCTAAACCCTTGATACGCTGGATGGTTCTGTGGAGATGTGGGCCGGCTTCGGGATGGACGGTGATGATGTCCGCGCCCGCATTGGCGAAATCCTCGAGGAAACTGTCGATCGGCGAGATCATCAGATGGACGTCGAACGGCTTTTGCGTGTGCGGGCGAAGCGCCTTCACCACCCCCGGCCCGATCGTGATGTTGGGCACGAAATGGCCGTCCATCACATCGACATGGATCCAGTCCGCCCCGGCGGAATCGATCGCACGGACCTCTTCGCCAAGCTTGGCGAAATCCGCGGACAGGATAGACGGCGCGATACGAACGGGTTTCGGCATCCGACTCGGGATTAGAGAGTGGTTCCCGGAGGTTCAACCCGGCGCAAGGGGCCGCTCATCTTTCTTGTGGAACATTGCAACGAAGAATCCGTCGGCTCCACCGACCTCGACAAGCGCACCCGGCGGAATGCGGATCATGTGCGCGGGGGTGTTGGGAGCGACGAAGCCGGTCTGAACCAAATCAGTGCCCCGGCGAAGGCCGGGGTCCAGTATCGGGCCATTCCCAACTGGACCCCGGCCTTCGCCGGGGAACATGTGCTGCAAGGCTGATGAAACAAACGCCATGGGCGCGAAATCCGATCGGCTCGACAGGAACCAGTCGGCGACCTGCTCTCCCTCCTCGCGCTCCAGCGAGCAGACGGCGTAGACGAGGCGGCCGCCGGGTTTCACCGCCTGCGCCGCCCGGGCGAGGATCGCCCGCTGCTGTTCCGCGAGCCCCGCGATCGCCTTCGGACGGACCCGGTGCAGCACGTCGGGATGACGACGGAAGATGCCGGTCGCCGAGCAGGGCGCATCCACCAGCACCGCGTCGAACTGACTTTCCGGACTGTAGAAGAGCGCGTCGGCTACCACGGTTTCGGCCGTCAGCCGGGTCCGCGCCAGATTTTCGCGCAGCCTCGCCATGCGGGACTCGGACGCATCGACCGCCGTCACGCGCCAGCCTGCCGCCGCAAGCTGCATCGTCTTGCCTCCCGGCGCGGCGCAGAGATCGAGCGCGCGCTTTCCCTCGCCCGGCCCGAACAGGCGCGCCGGAAGCGAGGCGGCGATATCCTGCACCCACCAGTCGCCCTCGGCATAGCCCGGAAGCTCGGCCACGCGCGTACCGGCGGGAAGGCGGACATGCCCGGCGGCGAGGCTGGTGCCGCCAAGCCGCTCCACCCATGCGTCGGTCGTCCCGGGATTCGCCAGCATGATATCGAGCGGCGGTGGCGAGAGCAGCGCGCGCCGGGCGCCCTCGACCGCCTCCCTTCCCCAAGCCGCGCGCCAGCGATCGCCCAGCAGCCCTGGAAGGGTCGGCAATTCCGGCAGGGTCGCCCCCTGCCGCATCAGCGCGCCGAACACGCCGTGGACGAGCTTGCGCGGCCCTCCGTCAGCGAGCGGCAGCACGGTGGCGATCGCTGCATGGCCGGGCGTTTCGAGCAGCAGAGCTTGCGCGAACGCGATCCGCAACAGGAAGCGTGCCTTGGCGTCAAGCGGAAGCGGTTTCTTCGTGGCGCTGTCGATCAGGGCATCGAGGTCGGGGAGCCGTCGCAACACCGCGGCCGCGATGGCATGGGCGAGGCCCCGATCGTCCGCCCGATCGAGTTCCGTGGTCGCCGACGCCAAGGCTCCTTCGAGCGGCAGCCCGCGCCGCAACACCGCATCGAGCAGCTTCAGCGCGGCTCGACGGGCGGCAACGCCTGGAGGGTCATTCCTCGTAACCGACATCATCCCGCCGCTGATCCCGAGTCGCGCTGGGCGACGCCGATTTCACTCGCCCGCCAAACGCGCGATCCCGATATCCTCTCTGGCAAGCTCGGAGACGGTTTGGAAGGCCGGTTTTTGCACGTGCACCAGCGGCCGGTAGGGCGATGCGGCGACCGGACGCCTAGTTCAGCAGGGCCGCGCCGGGGAGCGGAACATGCTGTCCGGACGATAGATCGGCGCCAACGCAGCGTTGCGCGACCGACGTGAGGACAAGATTATGAAACTGCCAGTGGCAACGATGTTTCAGGATCGCCTGAAAATCGAACCCGTGGACAAGGGCACCGCCCTGGCTCCAATCCGTCGTCAGGCAATAGGCCTTGACTTCGAGTTCCTTGGCTTCCGATGTCCGCGCGAACATCACGTTCGACAGGTGATGGCGCCAAAATCCGCCGCCGATTTCGTTCACCCGTTCGGGTATCCGGGCAATTTCGGCACGCCCTTCATAAATGCCGATATGGCCACCATCAATGACCGCGTCTGTAGTAAAAAGCTGCGACCACTCCGTTGTCTTGTAGTGATCGAGATAGTGACAAAAACGGCTCAGCAGCTCCTGAACCTCCATTTTCGTCTGGAGGTCCACCGTCGAAATACAGCCCATCAATCCTCTCCATTATATTATTTTGGAGTGTAGCATAGCGACCGGCGACCGCAACCCGGCCCACCAATCCCATTTCGGGCCAGTCTCATCGACGGAATCAGCTATGCTTTCCTTTCGCGGCGCTCCGCGCGGATTTCCCAAAGCGCTATGCATGTCAGCACCGCCGAGCTGAGGCAGCATAGCCACAAATAGATCAGCGGCAGGGTCGCATAGAGCGGCGCGTCGAGCGTGGGCATGATCATTAGCGAAACTGCGGCAGCAGTCCCTTCCACCATGCCGGCCGTAGCTCGCGAGCCGCGAGCGCCCGTTGCCGGCGCCAGATCCTTAGCACCTCGCGACGCTGAATCGTGCTGATATCGACTGCGTCCGGATCATGGGGCAAACGCTGAATCAAGGCCATTGCCATTCTCCCTGATGATGCGTGAAAACTCCCGGCAGCGGCATTTGCTCCGGGCTATCCTGCGTTAAGCACATTTTATCGACCAACGACGCGCGCCGCGGATTGCGATAGCTGCTAGCACCTGAGGGCTCCTGCGATTACTGGATCGCTCGTGAGAACCGACGTCGAAGCCTATCTCCGGCACGCGAACGGCATTGCCGGGCCGCGGCTTTACGAAATGCCGGTTGCGGTGGCCCGCAGGATCGTACGAAGGCTTGCTCGCTCCGCCGACCTGTCGATCGGCCCGATCGCGATCGATCGCGGCTTTTCCATAGAGGCCATCGCGGACGAGCCGATCCAGCTCCGGCTTTTCGACAGCCGGATCGATCGAAGGCCTGGTCCGCTGATTGTCTATTTTCATGGCGGCGGCTGGCTGCTCGGCGACACGGAAATCTATGCGCCAACCTGCGCGGAGATCGCGCGTCAGCTCGATCTGCCCGTGATTTCGGTGGACTATCGCCGCGCGCCGGAGGCCAAGAGCCCCGCTGGCGCCCAGGATTGCGAGACGGCGGCGCGGTGGATCGCGGCTAATTGCGACGGACTTCCGGGCGGATCGGCCGGCCTGATCCTGGCGGGCGACAGTTGCGGAGGCGCCTATGCGATCAGCACCGCCATGGCGTTGCGCGATCGGCCCGCGGCCGTGCCGGTCATCGCCCAACTGGCGTTCTATCCGTCCGCCGACCTCGCCACGCGCTACGATTCCTTCAAGGCGTTCGCGACGGGTTATCTGCTCGACAAGAATCTCATGCGCTGGTTCGCTGAAAATTTCGCGCCGGACGACAGCGACTATCGCGCCTCGCCGATGGCGGGTGACCTTGCGGGGCTGCCGCCGGCGGTGGTCGTCACGGCGGAACTCGATCCACTGCGGGACCAGGGCCGCGCCTATGCGGCGGCGCTGGCGCACGCCGGCGTGCCGGTAACCTTCCAGGAGGCCAAGGGCATGATCCACGGCTTCGTCACATTGCGCCGGGCAATACCCTCCGCCGCCGACGATCTCGCGTCGGCGCTATCCGCGGTTGGCGCGCTGATCCGGCGTCATCCATCGCAACCTGACTGAACGCTCTATGCCGCGCGGGCACCCATCGCGCGCTGGCGGCGGCGCTGGACCGAGGAGCCGAGGCCGATCGCCTCGCGATATTTGGCGACCGTTCGCCGGGCGAGGTCGAAGCCTTTCTCGCGCAGGAGTTCCACCAGCTTGTCGTCGGACAGAATCTCGTCGCCCTCGGCGGCGATGAGCGCGCGGATGTGGCTCTTGACCGCTTCGGCCGAGATCGCATCGCCGCCGTCCGCCGCCGCCACGCCGCTGGTGAAGAAATATTTGAGTTCGAACACGCCGCGCTCGCAGGAAAGATATTTGTTGGAGGTGACGCGGCTGACCGTCGATTCATGCATGCCGATCGCCTCGGCGACCGCGCGCAGCGTCAGCGGCCTCAGATGCTCGACGCCGTGCAGGAAAAACGCTTCCTGCTGCTTCACCAGCTCGGTCGCGACCTTGACGATGGTGCGGGCGCGCTGATCGAGTGCCTTCAACAGCCAGTTGGCGCTGGCAAGACATTCGGAGAGCCAGGCGCGGCTCTTCCTGTCCTGCGGCCCGCTGGCGAGTTCCACATAATAGCTGCGGTTTACCAGCACACGGGGCAACGTCGCCGAATTGAGCTCGACCGCCCAGCCGGTCCTGGTGCGCCGAACGAAAATGTCGGGCGTCACGGGTTGCGCCAATTCGGTCGCGAAGCGCAGGCCGGGCTTGGGATCATAGGCGCGCAGCTCGCGGATCATGTCGGCCAGATCTTCGGCATCGACGCCGCAGATGCGCCGGAGCTGCGGCAGCGCGCCCTTCGCCAGCAGATCGAGATTGTCGATCAGCCGCGCCATCGCCGGATCGTAGCGATCGGCCTCGCGCGCCTGGAGCGCGATGCATTCGGCGAGGTTGCGCGCGCCGATTCCGGCCGGATCGAATTGCTGGATCACCTTCAGCGTCGCCTCGATTTCGGCCAGCGGAACATCAATGCGCAGCGCCACGTCGAGAAGCTGGCCGTGGAAATAGCCGGCCTCGTCGATCTGATCGATCAGATGACGCGCGATCGCCAGCCGCTGGCCCGACAGCGCGGCCCCCGCCTGCGCGAGCAGATGCTCGTGCAACGAAAGCGCGCCGGCCGCTATGCTGTCGAAATCCGGGCCCGCCTCCTCCGTCCCGCCGCCCTGGTCGGCAAGCCCGAGCCCGTGATCCGTTCCGCCGGACCCCGAATCCACGATGCTGTCCGCGGCGGAATCGTGGTGGAAGGTTTCCTCGCGATAATCGACATCGAGCGGCGCGTCCCGCTCGATATCTCCCGAAGCCATCAGATGATCGGCGGTGTCGGGATCGGCCGCGTCGAAGCCATCGTCATCATCCCCTCCCGGCGCCTCGGGTGCCTCGGCCTCGCGATCAGCGTCGGCGGAGCCCTGTTCGAGCAACGGATTCTTCTCGACCTCCTCGGCTATGAAGCTCTCGATCTCCAGATTGCTCAGCGCGAGCAGCTTGATCGCCTGCTGGAGCTGAGGGGTCATCACCAGAGACTGGCTCTGGCGGAGATCGAGGCGGGGTCCGAGCGCCATGACTAACTGCGCGCCCTCGCCGTCATCCCAGCGAAAGCTGGGATCTCCCTTTCTTCATACCGCGCGAAGAAAGAAACGAGATCCCAGCTTTCGCTGGGATGACGAAGGAACGCATGATCCTCACAACGAGAAGCTTTCGCCCAGATAGAGGCGCCGCACATTTTCGTCGGCGACGAGCGCGGCCGGACTGCCCTGGAACAGCACCTTGCCATCATAGATGATGCAGGCGCGGTCCACGATGTCGAGTGTCTCGCGAACATTGTGATCGGTGATGAGGACGCCGATGCCGCGCGTCTTGAGCTCGCGCACCAGCCCGCGAATGTCGGCGATCGAGAGCGGATCGATGCCGGCGAAGGGCTCGTCGAGCAGCATGATCGAGGGGTCGGCGGCCAACGCGCGGGCGATCTCGCAGCGCCGCCGCTCGCCACCCGAAAGCGCCATCGCGGAAGCGTTGCGCAGATGACCAATGTGAAATTCGGAAAGGAGCCGTTCCAGTCTTTCAGCGCGAACCGTCGGGTCGGGTTCCACCAACTCGATCACGGTCGCGATATTCTGGGCAACCGTGAGCCCACGAAAGATCGATGTCTCCTGTGGCAGATAGCCGAGACCGAGAATCGCGCGGCGGTACATCGGCAGCGCCGTGATATCCTCGCCATTGAGCAGGATGCGCCCGGCGTCCGGCTTGGCCAGGCCCATGATCGAATAGAAGCAGGTGGTCTTTCCGGCGCCGTTCGGCCCGAGGAGGCCGACAACCTCCCCCGGTGCGACATCGAGCGACACGTCAGCCAGCACACGGCGCTTGTCGTAGGCTTTGGCGATGGAGATGATAGAGAGGCCGCGCATCACGCCTCCGCCTTCCACTGGCTCCACCCCGGCCGGTTCCATTACGATCTGTTCCATCGGTCCTCAGCGCCTTCGTCGCATAAGATGGTTAGCGTCCGATTATCAAAAAGGAAATTGGCAAGATTCCTGCATGGCGACCGCAAGCCCCGGAGGGACGGCAAAAAAATAACTTCAGGTCAGCGTCACGGGTTCCTGTCGGGAACGGTGAAGCGCCCGGTCACGCGGCCGCCTGCATGGCTGGTGCCGGCGACGGCGCTGCCGTCCATCGCGGCGCGGCCGGTGTTGAGATCGATCACCAACCGCGCGCCGTTGACGTTGGACCCGGTTCGGCTGAGCGAGACACCGCCGAGCATCGTGATCAGCCGGCGATCGAAATCGTAGATGGCATATTGGCTTCGCGCCGTTTCGGATGGACTGATGACGGTGACGCCGCCGCTCGCGTCGAGCCGCTGGATCTGGGTGCCCCCCGCCCTCGTATAAGCGACCGTCACACGTGGCGCGCGCAATGTGAGATCGCCCTGCTTGATCTCGACGTCTCCGGAAAGCAGCGCGCGATCCGCCCGGTCCTGCAGCTCGATCCGATCGGCGGCAACATCCACCGGAGCCTTGCTGTCATGCCCCTTGAGCGCCGACACCGCATCCTGGCTCGCGGCCGGGCCAGCCAGTATGAAGAGCGCGGGAAGAAGCAGGCCAAGCCTAACGGGACGCATCATGGCGCACCTCTGGACCGGCCCTGAACGATATGCAAGCGGGCGGCGCCGTCGAGGGTGACGACCCGCCGGTTGAGATCGGCCCGAAGCTGGTCCGCGCGAAAAGTGCCGAGTGGCATCGCGCCAGTGATTGGCCCGGCGCTGGCCAGCCTGCGCGTTTGAAGGTCGATCGCGACATCCCGCGTGGAGAGGCGATAGCCGTCGGTGGTCTTGAACACGACCGGGCCGTCGATCGCCACGCGCTCGCGTTCCATGTCGTAGCGGCCCCGGTTGGCCGCGATCGCCGCTGGACCGTCATGCAACTGGATGCGGGCCGAAAGGTCAGCAAGCTTGACGATCGGATCGCTCGACGAGCGCTGGACCGCCGATCCGGCGCGAATCAGGAATGGCTGTCCCTTGCTGTCCTGTCCGCGATACTGCGCGTGGGTCACGCGCATCCGTTCCTTGGCGACCGCGACGCGATCCTTGGACAGCACGAAGCTGATGTCCCGGCCCATCGTCAGGGGCGCCACCGTCAGCGCCGCGATCAGCAAGGCGATGCCGATCGGGAGCAGCTTGCGGGTGGTATCGATCACGCGATCGTGGCTGCTGCCGGGCACGGCCCAGCTCCGACGCTCGATCCTCGCGCGATCGGCGAGCTCAGACATGCGCGAAGATGTCCACCTCCGGCCAGCCCGCGAGATCGAGCGCCGCGCGGTGCGGCAGGAAATCGAAGCAGGCCTGCGCCAGTTCCACGCGCCCTTCGCGCGCGAGCCGCTCGTTCAGCTTGACTCGCATCTGATGAAGATAGCGCACGTCGGACGCGGCATAATCCTTCTGAGCATCGCTCAGATCGGGCGCGCCCCAATCCGAGGTCTGCTGCTGCTTGGAGATCTCGACGCCGAGCAATTCGCGCACCAGATCCTTGAGCCCATGGCGATCCGTATAGGTCCGGATCAGCCGGGACGCCGTCTTGGTGCAATAGACGGGCGCCGCCACCACGCCGAGATAATGCTGGATCGCAGCCAGATCGAACCGCGCGAAATGATAAAGCTTGAGGCGGGCCGGATCGGCAAGCACGGCTTTCAGGACGGGCGCGGCGTAGCTGCTGCCCGGCGCGAAGCGAACGAGATGCTCATCCCCTCCACCATCCGAGATCTGCACCACGCAGAGCCGGTCGCGCGGAGTGATGAGCCCCATCGTTTCAGTATCGACCGCGATCGGGCCGGGCGCGAGAATGCCTTCGGGCAGGTCTTCTTCATGGAGATGTACCGTCATCCCGCCCGCATAGGCCCGGACGCGCGCGCGCTCAATGCCTAGCTGATGCGCTTCTTCCGCCGCGCGAGCATGTTGAGCCCTTCGACCAGCGCCGAGAAGGCCATCGCGGCGTAGATATAGCCCTTGGGCACATGATGACCAAAGCCGTCCGCGATCAGCGTCATCCCGATCAGGAACAGGAAGGCGAGCGCCAGCATGATCACGGTCGGGTTGCGCTCGACGAAGCGCGAGAGCGGGCCGGCGGCGGTCACCATCAACGCCACCGCGACGATCACCGCCACGAACATGATCGGCACATGATCGGTCATGCCGACGGCGGTGATGATCGAATCGATCGAGAAGACCAGATCCAGCAGGATGATCTGGACGATCGCCGCGCCGAAGCCGAGCGTCGGCCTGGCATTATCGAACATGTCCTCGCCGGGATCCCGATCCACATTGTGATGAATTTCCTTGGTCGCCTTCCAGACCAGGAAGAGGCCACCGGCGATCAGGATGAAGTCGCGCCACGAAAACGGATGCCCCAACGCCATGACCACGGGCTTCGTCAGCGTGACGATGAACGCCACGAAGCTGAGCAGGATCAGCCGCATGATCAGAGCGAGACCGATGCCGATCCGCCGCGCGCCCGCCCTCCGCGGCTCCGGCAGCTTGTTGGTCAGGATGGAAATGAAGATGAGATTGTCGATCCCGAGGACCACCTCCATGGCGATCAGGGCGGCGATGGCGGCCCAATTGGCGGGGTCGAAAAAAATCGCTGCGATGTCGGTCATGTCGGGCCACGCAATTGCCGCGTCGAACGGCCGCGGTCAATCGCGTTGATGACAGACAAGTGCCTGTGGAAAACTGCTCGCAGAAAGACCGTTTTTGCTTTATGGTCGTGGTTTGGCCCTGTTTGGAGCCAAGAATTATGGGACTCGCGCGCCGCGCCCGGCTGGGAGTCTTGAATGACACGGGGCGAATTTCGGGAAGACTAGGACGGCATGAGTTTCGATCGTGGGCGCCGCGGGCAGCGCGGTGGCAGGGATAAGCGCGACAGCTTTGGTGACGAGAACTTCGGCGGATATGGTGGCGGCGACCGCTTCGGCGGTGGCGGTGATCGCTTCGGCGGCGGTGGCGGCGGATATGGTGGCGGCGACCGCTTCGGCGGTGGCGGTGATCGCTTCGGCGGCGGTGGCGGCGGCGGTTTCCGTGGCGGCGGCGGCGGCGGGCCGCGCATGCCCGCGCAGGTCATCGGCGAAGGCACCGGCGTCGTAAAATTTTTCAACGGCCAGAAGGGATTCGGCTTCGTTGTCCGGGACGATGGCGGCGAGGATGTGTTCGTTCACATCTCCGCGGTCGAGCAGGCGGGTCTTACCGGGCTCGCCGAAGGGCAGCCGCTCGGCTTCACGCTCGTCGATCGCGGCGGGCGCATTTCGGCGACCGACCTCAAGATCGAGGGTGAGCCGCTTCCGGTCGAGGATCGCGGACCTCCCCGTGATCGTGGCGAGCGCGGCGGCGATCGTGGCGGCGGTGGCGGCGGCGGTGGTGGTCCCCAGCGGCAGCTCACCGGCGAGAAGGCGAGCGGGACCGTCAAGTTCTTCAACGCGATGAAGGGCTTCGGCTTCATCCAGCGCGATGATGGCCAGCCCGATGCGTTCGTGCATATTTCGGCGGTCGAGCGCGCCGGAATGACCAACCTCAACGAAGGCGATCGGCTTGAGTTCGAGCTCGAAGTGGATCGGCGCGGCAAATATGCGGCGGTGAACCTGACTCCTATGTCGTAGGCCTCGACGCTAACGGTTAAAAATAGGCCCGGTCTTCACGACCGGGCCTATTTTTTTGCCTTGGGCTTCCCGCGAGACGCCCGAAAATCAGCGTTGATTGCGATCCCGGTCGGATTGCTGACCGCCCTGTTGCCGGCGCTGATCCGAGCCGCCCTGATCCTGCTTCCGGCCGCCGCTTTCCTGTTGCTGCTGACGCCGCTCGCTATCCTGGTTGCCCATATTCTGGCGGTCGCCACCGCCCTGTTTCTGCTGGTTTGCCATGTGCGGTCCTCTCGATGAACTGCCTGCGAAGCAGGCACGGTCAGAAACCCGTGCGTCATAGCATTCGTTCCCCAGGTTGCGGCGAACCGAGCGAACCTGACGTTTTGTTCCCGCCGCGAAATCAATGAACTGGCAGATTGCTTTCGGTGCCTATCGCCGCGCCAATTTCCTGCCGCATTTGCGAGGCCTCGCGATTGTTGCCGCTGTCCCAGGCCAATGTGATCGACATACGACGATTGCGGGGATCATAAGCGTCTTCGGGAACGTAAGGCTCGCGGTCAGCGACGCCCTCGATCCGCGCGAACTGATCGATCGGCACGCCATGTTCCATCAGCGCCTGCCGGGTCGCCTCGGCACGGAAGGTCGAGAGGGTCCAGTTGTTCGCGACCCGGCCCTTGGCATAAGGCAGGGCATCGGTGTGGCCTCGGATGATGACCGCGTTGGGGGTCGACGCGACCAGATTGGCAACCTCGCCGATCAGCCTGCGTGCATCGGGCAACAGATTGGCGGTGCCGAGCGAGAACATCGAGAAATCGGCCTCGTCGACCAGATCGATACGCAGGCCCTCGCGCGTTTCAGTGAAGCGGATGTTCTTCTGAAGCTTGGCGAGCTTTGGATCGGCCTTCATCCGCTCCATCATTTTCTGCTTCATCGCCTGCATGCGCGCCTTGTCGCTGGAGCGTAGCGCCGAGGCGCCTTCCTTCGTTCCGCCGGTGGTATCCTTGGGGATGGTCAGGCTCTTGGTGCCCGTCTGCTGCGGCTTGTGGGGATAATTATCCTTGGCGATGATCGAATCGCCGCCGAACGGGCCGTTCGAACCGGCGCTCTTCTGCCGCATCTCGACCAACGTCGGCGTGAAATAGTCGGCGATACCCTTGCGCTGTTTTTCGGTGGTGGCGCCGAGAATCCAGAGCAGCAGAAAGAACGCCATCATCGCCGTCACGAAGTCGGCATAGGCGACCTTCCACGCGCCGCCATGATGGCCGCCATGGCCATCGGCGATGATCTTCTTGATGATGATTGGTCTGGGCTCGGGCTCGTTCTTCCCGCGCTTTGCCGGCTGCGCCATGGTGCTGGTCCAGCTTCGCTCTTAGCGGCCGCGCATGCCGTCGAACACGTCGGCGAAGGCGGGCTGGTTCTCGTGGGCGATGCCCGAGCGCGCGGCCTCGATCACCAACGGCAGCGGATGGCCGTGCAGCGAAGCGATGATGATCTGCTTCACGACATGGTAAATCGCGGCATCGGCATCGATCACGGCGCGGCAGCGATTCGAGAAGGGCGAGACGATGCCATAGGCCAGCAACACACCGAGAAAGGTTCCGACGAGCGCCGATCCGATCATGCCGCCGAGGATCGACGGCGGCTGATCGATCGAGCCCATCGTCTTCACCACGCCCAGCACGGCAGCGACGATGCCGAGCGCCGGGAGCGCGTCGGCGAGGTTCTGGAGCATGTCCGCCGGACGAACCGCGTCGTGGTGATGGGTCTTGAGCGAGTTATCCATCACGTCCTCGACCGCGTGCGGATCGAGATTGCCGGAAGAGATGACGACCAGGCGCAGCGTATCCGTGATCAGATGGATCAGCGTGCTGTCCTTGAGCAGCTTCGGATATTGGGCGAAGATCGAACTGGCCTTGGGATCCTCGATATGCGGCTCAAGCGCGACCGGACCTTCGGTGCGCAGCATCTTCATCAGGCTTGAAACCAGGAAGATGACGTCGAGGAAATCCTTTTTCTTGTAGGCCGGGCCCTTGAAGACCTTGGCCACGCCGCCGCCGAGCGCCTTCAGCTCCTTCATGGAGTTGCCGGCGACGACGGCACCGACGGCGGCGCCGCCGATGATCAGCATTTCGTGCGGGATAGCGTGGAGCACGGGCTCGAGATCGCCGCCGGTTATGGCAAAACCACCGAAAACCATGACCAGCAAGATAACAAGGCCGATCGCTGCGAACATTACCAGTTACCCCAATTCATCGACCATGCCTTGCAGCGGCACGACCTGGTCCATCGTCGTAAATGGAATAACGGTAGAGGATGGTGAGGATTTATGCTTACCCGGAAATTAAGGTGAGTTTTTATCCATCGCGGCGTTGAATCAAATCGCGCTCAGCCCCGGACTGGATCCGGGGCTGTCGAAGCCTTAACGCGAGCGGCCGCCGCTCCGCGGCGGGCGCTGATCCTTCGACAAGCTCAGGCTGAGCGCAAGCGATGCAAGTTACCGCAGCAGATCGAACAGGCTCGACTGATTGATCCGCGCAAAAATGGCCTGGGCGGCTTGAAGCGACAGCAGGTTGGCCTGCAGCTTCGCCACCGTGCCGGTGATGTCGGTGCCCTCGAGTTGCCCACGCTCCTCCTCCAGTGCCGAAGCGCTTGATTCGAGCTGGTTCTTGATATCGTCAATCCGCCCGGCCCGAACGCCGTGCTGAGCCACGAGAGCGGTGATATGCGTGATCGCCGCCTGCACGGTATCGTTGGCGGCCGCGCTGTCGATCTTGCGCTGTGCGTCATCGGGATTGACGACGGCGGTGGCTGCGTTGCGCAGGATTTGTGACAATGAAATCACGCCGGACGTGGTCGTCACATTGTCGAATACATTGGCCTTGGTGTCGGTCGCTGTGATCTGGAGAACACGGCTGATGGGGATCGGCAGCGGCGTATCGGCGGGAAAGAGCGCAAGACCGCGTGAATCAACGGTGGCGGCGGCTGCGTCGATATCGTCCGCGATGCCATTGAGTTCATCAGCGATCGCCTGCCGATCGGAGAGGCTGTTGGTCGCGTTGTTCGCGTTGACCATGAGTTCGCCCGCGCGCGTGAACGAGCTTTGGAGCCCCTCGAACACACTCGAAACCTGATCGGCAACCGCAGCCGCCGTATCCACGTTGGTCAACCAGGTTTGCTGGTTCGATTCGACCCGTTTGATGACGGATATGCGCGCCCAGGAAGCGGGGTCGTCCGAAGCCGTCTGGAGACGCTTGCCCGAGGAGATGTCCGATTGCGCGCGCGCAATGTCCTTCGACAGCTTGAGCTGGCGATTTATCTCGGTGGTGAGGCGGTATCCGGTAATACCCGTCATCTCAATCTCCAGCTAAGCCACTAAAATATCTCGAATATATCTTGCATCGTTTCGCGGGCCACCTGAATGACGTGCGCACAGGCCGAATAGGCTTGCTGATAGCGCAGCAAATCGGCCGCCTCGACATCGAGATCGACCCCCGACACTGCGTCGCGCGCGGAAAAGGCAATGTCCTTGCGCGCCGAGGTCACATCAGAATTGGTTTTGGCCGAAGCTACCGACTGGCCATGGTTGGCCACCAATGAAACCCAGCGATCCTCGATTTTCGTCGTACTGCGCAGCGTGGTCAACGAAAGCAGATTGCCAAAATCGGCGTTCGAGGCGTCTCCCGCGGGTACGAGATCGGGATCAGTTACCAGCGCCTGCATCGAAGCCGCACCCGCGGTCACCGAAAGTAGCGACGTACCCGCAGCGCCATTCTTGTCCAGACCCTGCGCCGACCATGTATTGAGCATGGCTGTGAAATCGGTAGCAATGCCGTCCAGTTCCTGCCTGCGCCCGGCAAGCTGCTCGGAAGCATCCTGAAGGCCGGCGAATGCACCGCCCGCAGGAGTGAAGACCGAGGCCCCGGCCGCATTGGAGACGAGAAACCCGAGCCGCCCGTCCGTCGCGCGCTGGACCCCAAGCTGAGCGGCACGCGCATCCTCAAGCAACACCTGGCCGCTGCTGCCTGAAAGTGTGATCCGAACCGCCCCATAATTGTCGATGCTGACATCGATGCCCACTTTGCTCGCAATTTCATCAAGCAGCCGGTCGCGCTCGTCGGCGACCTGGGCATAGGTGGCGGTACCCAGACCCGCCTTGCGGATCTGCACATTGAGCCGGCCAAGCGTCTGGAGATCGGCATTCACCAGGTCCGTACCGGCAAGCGCCTCGGATTCGACGCCATCCGCCACCTGTGCCAGATCATCCGCGGTTTGGCGAAATGCTCCTGCCGCAAGGTCGATGGACGAGAGGAAATTGCGGCGTGCGAAATCCCCGTTTGGATCGGCGGAAAGCTGATCGGCGGCATTGAACACAGCCGTCATTTTCGCGCCGACTCCGGAATCGCCGTCATCAAGCGCCGTTTCGACGCGCTGGACCCAGGTCAAACGATTGGAAGCCGTTCCGTAGTCACTCGCTGCCAGACGCGCGTCGGCCGACTTGAATTGATCCCACGCGCGCGTGACGGCACCGGTCTCGACGCCCCCAAAGGTCGCCTGCGGGCGATAAAGCATGGAGGTGCCGGACGAAACGGACGACTCCTTTAGCTGAATCTGCCGACGCGAATAGCCGGCGGTATTGGCGTTGGCGACATTGTCGCTGACCGAGGCGAGTGCGTTGCGATAGGCGCGAAGACCCGACGAGCCGATGTTGAGAAGATCGCTCATTCAGCGCCCTTTCCGGTCGGGGGCGTAGCAGGCGCAGAGGCCGCCACCTGCGGCGTGAATTGCTTGAGCAGCATCTCGGCGACGCCGAGCGTGCCGCGCTTCGCCATCTCGTCGGCGGTGCGCGCATCGCCCATGTCGCGGAATTGATTGGACGCATCGCTGCCCAGGATATCGTCTCCGAGGCTCGCCTGGCGCATCGAAGAGATCATCTGACGCAGGAATACGGCCTCGAAGGCTTGCGCGGCGCCCTTCAGCTTTTCGAACTGTTTCGCCTTGGCAGGGTCTATCGCGACCGCCGGCGCTGAAGGTGGCGCCGCCTTGATCACAGGATTTCCAGCTCCGCCTTGAGCGCGCCGGCCTGCTTCAACGCCTCAAGGATCGCGACGAGATCGGACGGCGACGCGCCGATGGCGTTCACCGCCTTGACGATATCGGCGAGCGATGCTCCGGGCCGGAAATTGAACATCGGCGAACCTTTTTCCTCGACGTCGATCTGGCTCGATGGCTCGAGCGCGGTTTCTCCCTTCGAGAAGGGCGCTGGCTGGACCACACGCGGCTTCTCGTCGATCCGAACCGTGAGCTTGCCGTGGCTGACGGCGGCAGGCGCGATCCGAACCGCACCATTAATAACGACCGTACCCGTCCGAGCATTAACAACTATTCTCGCGGGTGCCTCCGCCGGATCGACCAGGAGGTTCTCGATCCGGCTCATCAGCGCGGTGCGAACCTCGGCTCCGGCGGGTGCGTCGATCGCCACCGTGACCGCGTCCGTGGCACGCGCGACGGGCGTGCCCATCTCCTTGTTGATGGCGTCGGCGACACGGCGCACCGTGGTAAGATCGGCTTCCGAGAGGTTGAACTGAAGCTGGGTCGCCTGCGCGAAACCGGCATCGACCGCGCGCTCGACCGAGGCGCCGCCCGGGATGCGGCCCGCCGACGGAATGTTGACCGAGAGCTTCGAACCGTCAGCCGCGTCCACACCAAGGCCGCCGACCGCAAGATTGCCCTGCGCCATCGCATAGATCTGCCCGTCGGCGCCACGCAGCGGCGCCATCAGGAGCGTGCCGCCACGCAGCGACTTCGCCTTGCCAAGCGCCGAGACGGTGACATCGAGCCGCTGTCCCGGTTTGGCGAAGGGCGGCAGTTCGGCTGTGATCATCACCGCCGCCGCATTTTTTAGCGATGGATTGACGCCCGGCGGAATCGTCACGCCGAAGCGCGAGGCCACGCCCTTCATCGCCTGGGTGGCATATTCGAGGCTGTCGTCGCCCGTGCCGGCAAGACCTACGACGATGCCGTAGCCGGTGAGCTGGTTCTGACGCAGGCCCTGGAAGGCGCCGAGATCCTTGATGCGTTCGGCGGAAACCGGGCCACCGATCAGCAGCGCGGCGAGAAAAGCGAGAAAGATGCGCATGACGATCCTAGAATGGGCTGATCATGGTAAAGAAACGCTGAAGCCAGCCCTGCTTGCTGGCGCGCGCGATCTCGCCCTTGCCGGCATAGGTGATGCGAGCGTTGGCGACGCGGGTCGATGACACGCGGTTGTCGGCGGTGATGTCGGCGTCACGGACGATGCCGGAGATGCGGATATTCTCGTCGCCACGATTGAGCGTGAGCATCTTCTCGCCGCGCACCAGCATGGTGCCATTGGGATAGACCTCCGCCACGGTAACGCTGATCTCGCCGTTGAGTTGGTTCGACTGAGTTGCTTCGCCCTTGCCGTCGAAGCTGTTCGAGCCGCTCGCGGCGATGTCGGTGGGCTTGAACAGATCGAGCGGGCCGGTCGCCGGCGGCGTGAGACTTATGTCGCCCGAGCGGTCGGTCTTGGCGGCGTTGCTTTTCGACGCCTGGGTACGCTCGGCCAGCACGATCGTCAGCATGTCGCCGACGCGCGCGGCGCGAGCGCCCGAGGTCAGCGGCGCATAGCCATCGTCCGCCTGAAAGATCGCGCCATTGGCCGGGCGCGGCGCCAGCGGCTGCGAATAGGTCGGCGCATAGTCCGGATCGACCTTGGGCTTCTTCGCCTCGGCGCGACCGCCATGGACCGCGACAAGACCGGCGGCGACCAAGACCGCCATACCAGCGGTCCAATCTTTGCGGAGACTAAAGCTGCTGGTTGACATAGCGCAGCATCTCGTCGGTGGCGGAAATCATTTTGCTGTTCACCTCATAGGCGCGCTGCGTTTCGATCATGTCGACAAGTTCCTCGACGACGTTGACGTTCGAGGTTTCGAGCGCGCCCTGTCGGATCGCGCCGCGGCCATCAAGGTTGGCGGCGCCGACCTGCGGCGTGCCCGAGGCAGGCGTTTCGGTAAGCAGGTTGTCACCGGCCGGTTCGAGCCCCGCCGCATTGATGAAGCGCGCGGTCTCGACCTGGCCAAGCGTGCTGAGCTCGGTCTGGCCCGCAAGCTGCGCGGTGACTGTGCCGTCAGCGCCGATCGTCAGCGAGGTCGCGCCTTCGGGCACCGTGATTTCGGGCTGGATCGGCATGCCGGAATCGGTGACGATCTTGCCTTCCGCGGAGAGGCTGAAATTGCCCGCCCGGGTATAGCCGGTGCGGCCATCGGGCATCAGCACCTGGAAGAACCCGTTGCCCTCGATCGCGAGATCGAGCGAATTGCCGGTGGTGTTGAGCGAGCCCTGCGTGTCGATCTTGGCGGTGCCCATCATCTGGACGCCGGTGCCGAGCGAGAGGCCGATCGCGTATTTGTCGTCCGCCGAGCTGTTGGCGCCGGGTGCGCGTATCGACTGATAGGCCATCGTCTCGAAGCTGGCGCGGTCGCGCTTGAAGCCCGTGGTGTTGACGTTCGCCAGGTTGTTGGCGATCACGCGCATCCGGGTGGACTGGGCGTCGAGCCCGGTTCGGGCCACGTGCATGGCGGCGGTAGTCATCGCGTCTTACTCCTTCAAATACTTATTCGGCCGAAATCACTCGGGAAGCCGCATCAGGTCGGTCGTCGAACTGTCGAGATCCTTGGCGGTGGTGAGCAGCTTGATCTGGGTTTCCCAGGCACGGCTCGCCTCGATCATCTGAACCAGCGAGTCGCTGGTGTTGACGTTCGACTGCTCAAGCGCGCCAGAGATCACCCGCGCGTCCGGATCGGCCGGCAAGCTGCCGCCATCCCGCACGCGGAAGAGGCCGTCGAGACCCTTGACGATTTCCGAACCCTTCGGAGAGGCAAGCTTGAGCTGGCCCACTTCCTGGAGCTGGGTCGGATCGCCGCCTTCCGGCACGATCGAGATCTTGCCGTCGGCGCTGACCAGGATCTTGTCCGCGGGCGGAAGGGTGAGCGGGCCTTGGTCCCCCAGCACCGGCACCCCATCGCCGGTAGTGAGAAGCCCGCTCGGGCTGATCATCAGATCGCCCCGTCTCGTATAGGCTTCCTCGCCGTCCTGCGCCTGAACCGCGAGCATTGCGTCGCCGCTCATGGCGACGTCGAGGTTGCGGCCGGTCTGATTGACCGCCCCGGCCTTCATGTCGGCGTTGACCACCTCTTCCGAAGCCTGCGCCCGGCCCTGGAACTCGCCGCCGCGCAGCCACAACGGGCGTTGCGAGGCGAATTCGGCCCGGAAGCCCACCGTGTTGGCGTTGGCCAGGTTGTTGGCGATGGTGGTCTGGCGCGACATCGCGCCACGCATCGCCGACAAGGAAGTGTGGATGAGACGGTCCATTTACTCGGTCCCCCCGAAACCCGCACCTAGTTGCGCAGGTTGACGACCGTCTGGGTCATCTGGTTGGCGGTATCGATCGCCTTGGCGTTCGCCTGGAAGTTGCGCTGCGCCTGGATGAGCGCGACCAGTTCTTCCGTGATGTCGACGTTCGCCTGTTCGAGCGAGCCGGACGCAACCGAACCGAAGCCGTTGGTACCGGCCTCGCCGACCTGCGGATCGCCCGAGGCACCGGTCGCCGCCCACTTGGCGTCGCCGAGCTGGCGCAGGCCTTCGGGGTTGGTGAAGTTGGCGATCATGATCTTGCCGAGCGCCTGCGACGTACCGTTCGAGAAGGACGCGACCACGAGGCCCTCGCTGTCGACGGTGACGTTGTCGAGCTGGCCGGCGGCATAGCCGTCCTGATTGAAGGTCTTCACCGTGAAGGGCGACGAGGTCTGGCGCGTGTTCGAGCCATAATCGACCGTCAGCGCCAGCGCAGCGGCGGCACCGGCCGGCTGAACGTCGGCATAGTCGACGGGGCCGGTCAGCGTCTGCAGCACCGGCGGCGTGGCGGTGTCGTAATAGCCCTGACCGGTCATCGTGCCATTGGCGTCGAAGGTCAGGATCAGCGGCGCTGGCGGAACCGTCGCCGTATTGCCGTCGGCGCTGACCTGGCTGTCGCCCACGAACAGTCGCGCCTCCCATTGTGACGTGGGATCGCTGACAGTCGGCGTGGTCAGGCGCGTGTAATAGATGGTGGCGGGCAGCGCATTGCCCTGAATGTCATAGACAGTGGTCGCCGCCTGCTGGTTGAAGCTGTTCAGGTCGAAGCGGTCGAACGCATAGGGGTTGGACACGCCGTAGACGGAACGGCTCGCGGGCAGGTCGGCCGTGCTCGGCAGGTTGAGCGAGAGATCGATATCGCTGGTCGCGCGCGACAGGCCGGAGGTCAGCGGAAGCTGGAGATTGCGTGCGGACGCGACGCCGGTCGCGGTCACGGTGCCCGACGCGTCGGTCGGCAACACCTGCACATAGGCGCCGCTATTGTCGACGACATAGCGATCCGCGTCGACCTTGAACGAGCCATTGCGGGTGTAGCTGATGCTGCCGTTGGTGATCCCAGTCTTGGTGACGAAGAAGCCCTGACCGGAGATGGCGAGATCGAGCGAGCGCTCGGAACTCTTGAAGCCGCCCTGCGTGAACTGCTGGTCGATGCCCTTCAAACGCGTGCCCTGGCCCGCGACCGCCGACGATTGCAGCGGCGAGGCCGAGATGATGTCGCCGAACTGGCTGCTCGACTTCTTGAAGCCGACGGTGCCGACATTGGCGACGTTGTTCGAGATCACCGAGAGGTCTGACTGAGCGGCCTTGAGGCCCGAGAGCGAGGTATAGAAAGACATCTTTTATTACTCCGTTTGAAAGTCTGGATCAGGAGAGACGCAGCGCGTCGCTGGGTGAGATGAGGCCGAGCGCGGTGACGAGCTGGCTGGTGCCGCTGGCGGGCGACTGGACGGCGTTGACGAGCGTCCAGGTTGCGGTGTCGGGGGTTACGGTGCCGGCGGCGTCGACCGCGCCGACCTTGACCTGAAGCGGGCCGCTGGCGACGACATTGCCGTTGGCGTCCTTGCCGTTCCAGTGGAATGCCAGCTCGCCGGCGCCCTGCGCGCCGAGCGTGTTGCTGTAGACCGTCTGCCCGTTGGTATCGACAAGGCTGATCGTCGCGTTGGTCACGTCCTTGGGGAAGGTGATCGTGCCCGCATAGCTGCCGTCCGAGAAGGGCGTCGCGATATCGGACTTGACCAGCGCCGCGCGGCCGATCCAGCCCGAAGCGTCGCCGAGGCGCGACGCGGCGATGTCCGCCGCCATCTGCTTCATCGACTGGTTCATCTCGGCGATCCCGGCGGTGGCCGAGAATTGCGCCATCTGCGCAACCATCTGGGTCTGGTCCACCGGATTGAACGGGTCCTGCTGCTGCATCTGCGTAGTGAGCAGCTTGAGGAAAGTGGTCTGGTCGACCTGGTTCTGCTGCCCGGCGGTGTTGGCCGTGGCGGCACGGGTGGTCGTGCCGTTCAGCTTGTCGATGACGCTATTGCTCATTTACCGATCCTCAGCGTGTCGAGAGTGAGTGTCTTGGCGGTCTGCATGACCTGCACATTGTTCTGATACTGGCGCGATGCCTCGATCATCTCGACCAGCTCGGCCGCGCTATCGACGCCCGCGTCCCACACATTGCCGTCCTTGTCGGCGACAGGATTGGTGGGATCGTGCCGCTTGGTCGGCGTGATGTTGGACGAGACGACGCGATCGACCTGCACGGTCGCTATGCCGGGGGCTTGCGTCACCGTCTTGAACACCGGCTTGATCGCGCGGAAGGCGGTCGCCTCCGACCCCGAGGTCGAGCTCGCGTTGGCGAGGTTCGACGCGGTCGTGTTGAGCCGCAGCATTTGCGCGGACATCGCGCGGCCCGCGATATCGAAGACAGAGAGATTATTGCCGGCCATGGATTATTCCCCCCTCAGCGCGGTCATGATCGTGTTGATGCGCCCCTCCAGGAAGGAGAGCGTCGTGCGGTACTTCACGGCATTTTCGGCGAACTGGGTCTGCTCGGTCGCGAGCTCGACGGTGTTGCCGTCAAGCGAAGCCTCGAGCGGCACGCGATAGCCAAGCGCGCCGCGCGCGGCCTGATCGACGCTGGCGCCCTTGCCGTTGCTGGCCGCTTCGAGCGCCTTGTTGAAATCGATGTCGCGCGCCTTGTAGTTCGGCGTGGCCGCGTTCGCGATATTGGACGCCAGCAAAGCGAGCCGCTGCGAGCGCAGCGCGAGCGCCGTGCCGTGCAGTCCGAAAAGTGTTTCGCCGTTGGCCATTAAGAAAATCCCTAAAGTTCGCTGGCATTCCGCCGTTACTCTTCGTGAGCGGGTCCGCCGTCGTATCTCAAGCAAAGGCCGTGCCAATTGGCCGCAAAGCTTGGGAAATCGATCGGAAACCCGCCGCGGGGACCAGCATCCGGCAAGCCTTTGCCGGCTGCGGCAAGATTTTGCCGGACGACCGGCAATGTGGGGGTGTTATGCAGATGGTGACCGAAATTCTGCGCTTTATTGATCCGCTGTCGATGCTGATCGTATTCGGCGGTGCCGTGCTGGTGGCGATGCTACGAACGACGCGGAGCGATGCGGCACGGGGCCTGCGCGCACTCGGCCAGATCATCCACGCCGACCCCGAAGCGGACGCGATGGCCGCCATCGTAGCGGTGGGCAAGGTCGAGAAGCTGACCGAGATCCGCAACATCGCATGCGTCGACAGGATCAAGACCGCCGAGCGTTTCCTGCGCCGGGCCGTACGTCGTCTCGCGCAGGCGCAGACCGCGGAAGCCTTCGAGCGTTGGGCGCGCCACGACCTCGCCGAGCGCGAGCGCCGCCATCAGGGCGGCATCAATTTCTGGCGATCGGTGGCGGAGGCCGCGCCGGCGATGGGCATGATCGGCACTGTCGCCGGCCTGATCCAGATGTTCGCCGCGCTCGACGACGTGAGCAAGATCGGCCCGGCGATGGCGCTGGCGATGCTGACGACATTTTACGGCATCATTCTCGCCAACGTAGTCGCGACACCGATAGCAAGCCGCCTTGAGCAGCTTTCGGCGGCCGAGCTTTCATGGCAGCGGGAGGCACTCGAGCGCATGCTGCAGATCGCAGAGGCCGAGCTTGCGCCGGTCACACCCCACAAGCGCCCGCATCTGCGAACCGTCTCGTGAAGATCGCAGGCGCGCCCACCTGGGCGATAAGCTTCGCCGATCTCTGCATGCTGCTGCTGGGATTCTTCATCATTCTGCACGCGCGGTCCAGTCAGCAGAAGGAGGTCGTGAACGGGATCAAGCAGGCACTCGGCGGGCAGACGGTCCCCGTCGCCAAGATCCATGACCTCGACCCCACGCGACTGTTCGAGCCGGGCGAGGCCCTGCTCCGCCCCGAAGCCCGCGCTCAATTGGCAGAGATCGGGCGGCAGGCGCACATGACCGGAGCGCGCGTGCGGATCGAAAGCATCGGCGCCGATCGGGCAACGCGGCGTTTCGACGGATGGGAACTGGCGGCCGCCCGCGCCGCCGCTATCGCGCGCGCGGTGCAATCCGGGGGACTGTCCGAAAAGGCGATCATCCTTTCTATTCCCGATATGAGCGACGCGGGTGCGGGCCAGGGTCAGCGCATAGCGATCGAAGTGATGAGAGGCTGAACCAACGCGCTCAGTCTGGGCCTGTCGAAGCCTGACACCACTTCGACAAGCTCAGGGTGAGCGCGCTTCACGAACGCAAAATTATGAAGCCAGGGAGTTTGCTTAACGATTTCCTAAGCAACGGAGATCATGTTCAGCGGCATGACCATTCGACCATATGTTTTTCTGGGGGCGATGCTGCTGCCCTGTGCCGCGCAGGCGCAGACGGCGAGCTTCGAGAATATCAACACGCTGGAAGCGCGCGTTGTCGCGGCGCTGGGCGCGGATATCGGCATGCCCGGGGGACCGGCCGCACCGATCGACCGTCGGCTGAGGCTGGCGCGCTGCCCCGCCCCAGCGACGATCGATCCGCCCGCTTTGGGCGCAATCGCGATTCGCTGCGAGGCGGTCGGCTGGCGCATCCGCGTGCCGCTCCAATATATCGCGGCGGCCCCGATGGCCGCCAAGGCCACCCCGGTGGTGCGCAAGGGCGATCCGGTCGAGCTTGCGGTGGAGACCAGCTCGTTCAGCGTCAGCACCAACGCCATCGCTCAGGAAGATGGCGCGATCGGCGACCGCATCCGGGTCCGCTCCGATCCGAAGGCGCCCGTGATGATCGCTGAGGTGGTGGATGGCGGGCGGGTTCGCCTGCCCGGTTATAAATAATGCGATTTTTCGACTAAACTTCTCTGGGGCGCTGCCGTTATCCGGTATGAATCGGGTGTGTCAGGGCTCGAAATGCGGAAAGGTTTGAACATGATCAACGGGATCGGATCGACCGGAAAAGGACGGATCGATACTTCGCGCACGGATCCCGCGCTGCGTGGCACCGCCACTGCCGCGGCCTCCCCGCTTGCGTCAGGTACCGAGAAGGTCGAGAAGCCGTCGAACCCGGCTGCCGACCTGGCGTCGCTCGGCGCGCCGGTCGACGCCAAGAAGGTTGCTGAAATTCGCGCCGCGATCGCGGAGGGCCGTTATCCGGTCAACCCGCAAGCCATTGCCGAGAAAATGGTTTTCCTCGATCTGCCGCCGAAATTCTGATCCGATGAGCGAGGCCGTCCTCACCCGTCTGACCGAAGCGTCGGAAGGCCTCATTCGTGCGCTCGACAAGGGTAGCGCCGAGGCCGTCGAACAGGCGACACTCCGCTTTTCCGCGGCGCTCAAGGAAGTCCAGGCGATCGGCGGCTGGCGCGGTTCTCCCGAAGTGATCGAGAAGCTTCAATATGCGATGAAGCTGGCCGACGCCGCCCGCATGCGGGTCAATTATCTGACCGACATCAACCGCCGCCGTTTCGAGGCCCTGTGCAAGGCGGCTGGGATCGAGCGTCCGTCAGGGGCCTATGATCGCCGGGCCAAGCTGAAGGCCTGAGTCTATCGTCACCCCGGACTTGTTCCGGGGTCCACCGGGCCACAAGCGTCGGATCAAGAGGCAAAAGTGGATGCCGGAACAAGTCCGGTATGACGATCCGAAAAAATTCTCGGACGGCCCTAAATAAATCCTCCCGCAGGCCGTTACCGCTTCAATTTCCTAAATCTTGTTCACCATTTATTTGCACCTTCACCGTAGCTTCCCCTTCGAAGGCATGACGCTTTCGCCGGAGCCGGCGGCTGGACCAACAAGTTCCGCCGGCCCACAGGGGGTTGCAACAGGTGTCGACAGCTTCGGATGTCAGTCGGAAACTGTGGGTAAACGCGAGCCGCGGAGCGATACTGCCGCTCGCCACCCTGATGCTCGTCGGCCTGATGGTCGTACCTGTCCCGGCGACCGTTCTCGACATCGGTTTCATCACCAACATCATGATTTCGCTCGCGGTGCTTATGGTCGCGCTCAATGCCGCCAAACCCCTAGATTTCTCGGCTTTTCCAACCGTTCTTCTGTTCGCGACCTTGCTTCGGCTGGCGCTCAACGTTGCCTCGACCCGTGTCGTGCTGGTCGACGGACACAAGGGCGAGGCGGCGGCTGGCCATGTCATCGAATCCTTCGGCAACTTCCTGATCGGCGGCAACTATGCGGTAGGCCTGTTCGTCTTCGGCATCCTGATGATCATCAATCTCGTGGTGATCACCAAGGGCGCGGGTCGCGTGTCGGAAGTGTCGGCGCGTTTCACCCTCGATGCGTTGCCTGGAAAGCAGATGGCGATCGACGCCGATCTCAACGCCGGTCTGCTGACCCCCGAGGAAGCCAAGCTCCGTCGCCAGGAAGTCGCGACCGAAGCCGATTTCTACGGTTCGATGGACGGTGCCTCCAAGTTCGTGAAGGGCGACGCGGTCGCGGGCGTGCTGATCCTGATCGTCAACATATTGGGCGGCCTGATTCTGGGCACGCTGTCGCACGGCCTTTCAATCGGCGACGCGGCATCGACCTACGTCCTCCTCGCGATCGGCGACGCGCTGGTCGCACAGATCCCGGCGCTGCTGCTCTCGATCGCCGCCGCCGCGATCGTCACCCGCGTCAGTTCGCCGCATGACCTGTCCGGACAGATCACCAGCCAGTTCGGATCGAGCAAGGCGTGGACGCCGGTAGCCGGAATTCTCGGCTTCCTCGGCGTTCTGCCCGGCATGCCGCATTTCGTTATTCTGCCCGCCGCCGGCCTCGCCGGCTTTATCGCTTACCGCCTGCGCGCGCCGAAGCCGGTGCCGGTCGATCCCGAAGCACAGGCCCAGGTCGAAGCCGAAAACCCCGCCCCCGCCACTATCGGCTGGGACGAGGTCAGCGACGGCGCCGCGCTCAGCCTCGAACTCGGCTACGGCCTGATTGGCCTGGTCGACGAGCGCAAGGGCGCGCCGCTGATGGGCAGGATCACGGGCATCCGCCGCCAGCTTTCGCGTGAACTGGGATTCGTCATTCCGCTCGTGCGCGTGCGCGACAATCTGGCGCTCGAGCCGAACAGCTATCGCATCAGCGTCGCCGGGGTCGTGATGGGCGAAGATCTGTGCTGGCCGGACGATCTGCTCGCGCTCGACGGCGGCGATGTCGATCGCCCCGTCGAGGGTCGTCAGGTCCAGGATCCGAGCTTCGGCCTGCCCGCCGTATGGATTGCGCCGGATCAGCGTAATGACGCGGTCGTTTCCGGCTATACCGTCGTCGATCCCGCCACCGTGATCGCGACCCATCTCAACCAGATCATCGCGGCGGCTGCCTCCGACCTGTTCGGTATGGACGAGGCACAGCGCCTGCTCGATGCGCTCAAGGAGGCCTCGCCGCAGCTCGTCGCGGGCCTCACCCCTCAGCCGCTGTCGCTGTCGGCGATCGCCGCGCTGTGCCGCACGCTGCTCGCCGAAGGCGTACCCCTCAAGGATTTCCGCCGCATCGCCGAGGCGATGGTGGATGCGTCCGGTCAGGTCACCGATCATGCCGCGCTGGTCGAGGCCGTCCGCCTCCGTATCGGCGCGCTGATCGTCCAGACGCTCGTGCCCGTGAAGATGCCGCTCCAGGTGGTCACACTCGACGCGGGCCTCGAATCGCTGCTTGCGCAGGCGGTGCGCACCGGGCCCAATGCGAGCCATCCGTTCGAACCCGCGCTCGCCAACCGCCTGATCGAATCGATCGGCGGCGCCGCGCAGCCGCTGATGGCGCAGGCCGCGCGCTTTGCGATCGTCACCTCGCCGCTGGCGCGCCGCGCGCTTTCGCGGCTGCTGAAGCCCCATCTGCCGGATGTGCCGGTGCTGTCGTTCCTCGAAATCCCGGATGGGAAGCCAGTCGAAGTCTGTGCGATCGTGGGCGGCAGTGATCCAACGCCGCAACACTTCGCGCCCGAGCCGGAGATGGCTCTATGACCGCCCATTTCGCGCGCCAGTCGCGTATCGTCAGCGTCACCAGCGGCAAGGGCGGGGTCGGCAAGACCAGTCTCGCGGTCAATCTCGCCGTGGCGCTGAGCCGGATGGGCAGGCGCACGCTGCTGGCGGATTGCGATCTCGGCATGGCCAACGCGGCGATAATGATGGGCTTCAATTCGGTCGTCACGATCGATGACGTGCTCGCAGGACGCCTCAGCGTCGATGAAGTCGTCTCGGAGGTTCACGACGGGCTATTCCTCCTGCCTGGCGGATCGGGCATCGGCAACCTTCCCGAATTCGGATCGGAAGCGCGCAACCGGCTCGCCCTGGGTCTGCGTCCTTTTTCGCGCATGACCGATTTCATCCTGGTCGACACGCCGACCGGCATCTCGCCCGCAGCGATGGAAATGGTGTCGGCCGCCGACGCGGTCGTACTCGTGCTTTCCGAGGAGCCGACGGCCTTTATGGACACCTACGCAACCGCCAAAGCCCTCGCGCTGGATCATGGCTGCCGGAATTTCGGGGTGATCGCCAATATGGTCGTCAACGACGCTGCCGGACGCAGCCTTTTCGCGCGGTTCCAGGATATCGTCTCGCGCTTCCTGCCGGCCTCGATCGATCTCCTCGGCAGCGTTCCCGCCGACCGGCATATGCGTGACGCGGTGTTGCACAAGAAGGCGTGCGTGCTGGCCTATCCACACAGTCCATCAGCGATGGCGATCGCCCGGATCGCGGCTCGCCTTGGCGACCTCGATATTTCAGCCGCCCCGGGCGGCAACCGCTTCCTGGCGCAGGAGGCCAGCCATGGCGTTCGCTAATACCGCCAATATCGCCGGCACCTATCAGCGCCGCCCACAGCGCGCCGCACCCGGCGATCTCGCCGAGCAGCACATGCCGCTCGTCCGCAAGATCGCCTGGCATGTGCATGGCCGAGTGGCCTCCGCCATCGACATCGAGGATCTCGTCCAGATCGGCATGATCGCGCTGGTCGAGGCCGCCAACAATTTCGAGGATCGGGGCTTTACCTTCGCGACCTATGCCGCGATGCGCATCCGCGGCGCGATGATCGATCATCTGCGCCGCCACGCGGCCGTCTGCCGTTCGACCATGGCCAAGCGCCGCGAGCTGGGCGCGATGCGCGAGAAGCTCTCGAACCTGCTCGGCCGCACGCCCAATGAAACCGAGATGGCGAGCGCGATGAGCATGGATCAGGGATCCTATCGCCAGCTCGTCGACAGCAGCATGGCGATCATCCATGAATCGATCGATGAAGTCTATTCGGACCATTCAATGTGGTTCGCGGACATCGAGGATCGCGCCGACGACGTGATAGAACGCGAGGAGCTGAAATCCGCCCTCGCCTCCCGGATCAGCGAACTGCCCGAGCGCGAGGCGCTCGTGCTTCAGCTCTATTTCGTCGAGGAACTGAACCTCGAGGAGATCGGCCAGGCGCTCGGCGTCGGCGCCGCACGCGTCTGCCAGATCAAGAAGTCGGCGCTCGACCGACTGCGCTCTTCCCTTTCGGACTGGAACTGACCGGCAGCTTCGCCATCTGCTCGTCGATCTTTTCGACGCGGCGGTACATGGTGCTCACCCGCTCGGCGAGCTCATACTGGCCGTCACGAATATTCGTGAGCGTGCTGTTCAGGTTATCCGGCTGATACTTCGCCATCGCAAGCTGGAGACCGGCGATCGCCGCGCGGACCTCCGCGCCCGTCGCGGGCTTTCCGGCATTGATCCGCTCGAGGCGGACCAGCGCGATCTGCTCGCGGTAGCGTAACGCCTCCACCTTGTCGATCACCGTGTCGAGGTGGCGCATCTTCGCCTGGTGCGCCTGGACCTGGTCAAGCACGATCTTGGTCTCGGCCAGCGTCCGGCTCGCCACGAGCAGGCCGATCACCGAAAGAGAGCTGGCGAAAACGGCCATCGAGACGGCGGCCAGCGGCACGAACCGGAGGGGGCTGCGCTTCGACTTCACGACCCCGGCGGCAAGGGGAGCTGGTTCAACTTCAGCCTGCGGCTGAGGCAGGGGAGCGCTGGCTGGCGATGCGGCCAGCGTGAGCGGCTCGGACGCGGGCGCGACATTGGCAGCGGCCGGGGTCGCGGAAGGAGACGGAGAAGGCGCGGCAGATTTGGTCTTGGCGACAGGAGTCGAGGCTTCCCGTTTCGCGTCCAGAGCTTCCACGGCAGGTGCTGGCAGCGGAGTCTCTTCGATGGCAGCCAGAGCCGGGGCTGGATCGTCGCCCTCATCAGCGATCACCAGCAGGGGCGCCTGCCCTTCCTCGCCGATCTTTCCGTTGATGCCGTCGCTCATGTCCGCCTCGTCTGTTGGAATTTTCAAAAATTAGGCCCCTGGCGCGGGGGGATGTTTGCGCCAGGGGCCTGTGTTGCCCGGTAAAGGGGACCAGTCCTTACCGGAGCAGGCTGAGCACGCCCTGCTGGCTCTGATTAGCCTGGGCGAGCATCGCGGTCGCCGCCTGGCTCAGGATCTGGGCCTTGGCGAGCTTGGTGGTTTCGACCGAGAAATCGGCATCCTCGATGCGGCTCTGCGCCTCGGTGATGTTGGTCGAAGAGGAGGTCAGCACGTTGACGCGGGTTTCGAGGCGGTTCTGAACCGCACCGAGCGCACCACGCTGCACCGAGACCTTGTCGAGCGCCTTGTCGATCTGCGCCAGGGCGCCACGCGCACCGGCAACCGTCGTGATCGACATCGCGCCGCCCAGCAGGTCGGACGAACCGCCCTGAAGAGCCAGACCGGCCTTCGTCAGCGAAGCCGAGCTGCCCTCGACGCGGATGTCGGCACCCGTGGTCGAAGAGAGCGTGACGCGGCCGCCGATGCGCAGGCCAGCGGCCAGCGAACCGGTTCCCGCTTCGCCCTCGAGCGAGGTCGCGGAGGTGAACATCGAACCACCGGCGTCGGTGACGTTGATGTCCGAACCGTCCGAAGCGGTGAGGATCAGGTTGCCCTGATCGTCAGCCGTGGCAACCACACTGCCAGGAGCGGCGGTGTTGATCGCGGTGACGACGTCGGACAGCTTGGTAGCAGCCGAAAGATCGATGGTGACGCCGTTGATGATCGTGTCGGTCGCGGCCGGAGCGGTTGCGAAATCAACAGCGACCTTGACGACCGTCTTCGCCGAGGCGAGGACACCGGTCTGCTCGGTGAGCTTGTTGATCGCCGCAGCCTTGGATGCCGCAGACGCCGCATCGGACTTGCCGACGAGCACGCCGTTGATCTTCAGGTCATCGGTCGCGGCCAGAGCCGTGGCCGACACTGCCGAACCCGCGAACACCTTGCCGTCGCTGCTCTCGTTAAGGCCAAAAGCCTTGACGTCGGCGAGCGTGCCCGCGCCACCCACGAAACCGTTGGCGGCATTCTTGGCCTGGACCTTGATGTCCGAACCGTCGACGCTGTTGATGGCGACGAAGCCCGTATAGGTCGCGGCGGTGAAGCCGGCCGAGGTTGGCGATGTTCCGGCGATCACGATGTCGGCGCCGGTGTCGTTCGACAGCGTGATCGTGCCGTTATCGTTCAGCGTGGCGACAACGCCCGACGCATCACGGTTGATGTGCGCAACCAGATCCTCGACGCTGCTCGAAGCACCGATCGAAGCACCGTTGATGGTCAGCGCGCCGGCCGCGAAGCTGCTCGCGTTCGGCTGAGCGCTGGTCAGCGTATTGTAGGCAGTGGCCTTGACGTTCGTCTGCGCGGTGTTGGTGTTGATCGCGGTAGCAAGCGCAGCCGCCGTGGCAGCAGTCGCTACGGAAGCGAACGCGGCCTTGCCGTTGATAAGAACGTCATCGACGGCGAGCGAGTTCACGCCGCCGACACGGCCCGTGGTGAGCTGTCCGTCAACCGCGAAGCCCTGAAGGCCGAGCGATTTGGCGTCGGCGGCAGAGATGCCGAAGCTCAGATTGTCGGTTGCACGGGTGCCGATCTGCAGGCTGACATTCTTGGAAGAACCGTCGAGCAGTTGGACGCCGTTGAAGGTCGTGCTCTTCGAAACGCCATCGACTTCCTGGACGAGCTGCGTGAGTTCGGCCTGGAGAGCGGCGCGGTCTGAAGAGCTGTTGGTGCCGTTGGCGGCCTGCACGGCCAGTTCGCGCATGCGCTGCAGCATGTTGCTGACTTCGCCGAGCGCGCCTTCAGCCGTCTGCGCCAGAGAGATACCGTCGTTCGCGTTGCGGATCGCAACGTTCATGCCGCGGACTTCGGCGTTCATTCGGCTCGCGATGGCGAGACCGGCGGCGTCGTCCTTGGCGCTGTTGATGCGCTTGCCGGTCGACAAACGCTCCATCGCCGTCGACAGCGTCATGCTGGCCGACCGCGAACCATTCTGGGCGCGAAGCGCGCCGACATTGGTATTGATGACAGTCATGTGGGTTCCTTTCCCGCTCTTAACCTGGGCGACGGGTTCATGACCGTGATCGCCACAGTTGCGGTAACGGCGGGGGACGGAGGAGCTTTAATCGCTTTTTTGGGATCGCCGAAAAATGGCGGGATTTGCGAGCTTGGGGATATTTCTTGAAGTTTCGCGCATATGCGACGCGCGGCCGCGTCCGCGCGCGTTTATTAATCATTTATCATCTTTTGACCCGTAATTCCTCGGTATCCCGGATGGACCTGTCCGGGACGGGAAGGGACCACGGCGATTTTCGCCGCTTCCCAGGGGGACGGAATGAACGATGTTGGTTTGACCCAGTCAGCCGCCTCGGCGGTGCCTACATTGGCCACCTGGCTGACCGGATGCGGTATCAGTTGCGTCGCCGCGGACCCCCGCGATCCGGTCGGCCGCCATTCGGCCCGGATCCTTCATGCTTCCGAGCGCGTCTATGCCAATCATCGCGATATCGTCATCGACCTCGCCGACGGGAACCCCCGCCTGCTCCGGCCGGGCCTCGGCCAGCCTGCCGAGGTCTGCTTCGGCAGGGAAGACATGGCGTTCGGTCACGCACTGATCGGCGAGCTCGTCCGTCCTTCGGGCCATCCCGCCTGCGGCGAGCCTGAAAGCGCGGCATTGCTCGATCTCGCCGGTCGCGTCGCCGTTCATGAGGCGACCGTCCTGATCCTCGGCGAAACCGGAACCGGCAAGGAAGGGATCGCCCGCTATATCCACACGACCAGCCCCCGCGCCGGCCGCGAGTTCGTCGCCGTCAACTGCGCCGCACTGCCCGAGACCATGCTTGAGGCGATGCTGTTCGGCCACCAGAAGGGCAGCTTCACCGGCGCCGCCGGAGCCAGCGACGGCCTGTTCCGCGCGGCCGACGGCGGCACGCTGCTGCTCGACGAGATCGCTGAGCTTCCGCTCGGGCTGCAGGCCAAGCTGTTGCGCGCGCTCCAGGAGCGCGAGGTGCTACCGATCGGCGCGACCCGTTCCGTTCCGGTCGACGTCCGTATCATCGCTGCCGCCAACCGCAACCTCGCTGCCGAGGTCGCCGAGGGCCGCTTCCGCGCCGACCTCTACTGGCGGCTCAACGTATTGCCGCTGACGCTGGCGCCGCTTTCGCACCGGCGGCAAGATATCCGCGCGATCGCCGCCGCGATGCTGCTCCGCCACTCGCCCGTGGGCAAGGCCGTGCCCTGGCCCACCTCGAATGCGCTCGACCGGCTGATGACGCATGACTGGCCCGGCAACGCCCGCGAACTCGAAAACGTGATTCAGCGCGCCTTGCTGCTTCATCGCGGCGACCGGATCGAGGCGGATGATCTCGCGATCGACCGCCGCATCTTCAGCGATGCCGCGCCGATTCTGGTGCCCTCCCGATTGGCCGACGCAGCGCGCCTGTCCGAGATGGATGCCATCCGCGCCGCGCTCGAGGCAACCGGCGGCCATCGGCTGCGCGCCGCCGAGCGGCTCGGGATCAGCGAACGCACATTGCGCTACCGGCTTGCCGACATGCGGCAGGCGGCGGCGGCGTAAGGAGATCGGGGCATGAACACGATCAATCCGGCCAGCCTGCTCGCGATGCGGCAGACCATCCTGCAGCAGAACGCGGCGCTCCAGAAGGCGGCGCAAGCCAATGGCCCGGCCGGTGCGGATGCACTTGGCGGCGCCGGCACAACCAAGGAAACGGATTTCGGCGCGGCGATGAAGGGCGCGCTGAGCAAGGTCAACGACCTTCAATCAAAAGCTTCGGCGATTTCAGAATCTTACGAGCGCGGCGACACGACCGATATCGCCGCCGTCATGCTGGCCCGCCAGCAGGCTTCGATCGGTTTCCAGGCGACCGTCCAGGTCAGAAACAAGCTCCTTGCCGCCTACAAGGACATCATGAGCATGCCGGTGTAATCCATGAGCGAAGCGACCATCCTCCCCAACGAACCTTCTCGCGCGCTGCCGGTCACGGTGGCGCGTCAGCCCGCGAGCTTCCAGCCCATGCTGGATCAGGTCGCGCGCTTCACCAGCCAGCCGACGGTGCTGAAAAGCATCCCGTGGCTGATCATGCTCGGCCTGTTCGGCGTGGCATGGATGCTGTGGGGCGCGTTCGGCGATCCGGCTAACAAGCCGCTCTATCCGGGCATGCAGGACGGCGACAAGGCAGCCGTGGCGCAGGCGCTCGACAGCTCCGGCATCAAATATTCGGTCGATCGCAACACCGGCGACATCGCCGTCACCGACGCCGATTTCTACCGCGCGCGCATGCTGCTGGCGCAGCAGGGCCTGCCCAAGAGCGCGCCCAGCGGCGACGATGTGATGAGCTCAATCCCGATGGGCGCCAGCCGCGCCGTCGAAGGGGAGCGGCTGCGTTCGGCGCAGGAAAGCGACCTCGCCCGCACGATCGAGCAGATCGACGCCGTCGCGCAGGCGCGCGTCCACCTGGCCGTCGAGCAGCCGAGCGTGTTCCTGCGCGAATCGAACAAGTCCACCGCCTCGGTGATGCTGCGCCTCTATTCGGGCCGCCGCCTCTCCGATTCGCAGGTGCAGGGCATCATCCATCTGGTCGCCTCGTCGGTTCCCGGCCTTTCGCCGGACGACGTCTCGGTCGTCGACCAGAGCGGCCGCCTGCTCTCCAACACCGGCATCGACGCCGCGAGCCGCGCCACCAACGCGCAGGTTCAGCTTCAGACGAAGGTCGAGCAGCAACTGAGCGACTCGATCAACGCATTGCTGACTCCGCTGGTCGGCAGCGAGAATTTCACGGCGCAGGTCCACGCCGATCTCAATTTTGCCGAGGTCCAGTCGACTCGCGAGAGCTATCCCAAGGACACGGCTGTCGTTCAGCGCGAGGAAGGTGCGTGGACCGCCGATCAGGCTGGCGCGGGCGGAACCGCCGGCGGCGTTCCCGGCACGCTTTCCAACCAGGCGCCACCCGCCGCGCAGGTCGCCGCCGCTCCTGGCGGCGCGATCACGCCGACCATTCCCGGTGCGCCGCAGGGCCAGACTGCGCAGGCGGGGGCGAACGGCAAGACATCCGAGAACTACAACCGCGAATATCAGCTCGACCGTCAGGTGTCCGTCACCAAGGAGCCGGTCGGCACGATCAAGCGGCTCAGCGTCGCCGTCGCGATCAAGCAGGGCGGCGCCAAGCTCAAGGCCTCCGATCAGGCGCAGATCGAGAACCTCATCAAGGGCGCGGTCGGCTTCGATCAGGCGCGCGGCGACGTGGTCGCGGTCAGCGTCCAGAAGTTCGCGCCAGTCACTGAAGCCGAGGATCCGCCTTTCTACGAAGCGCCCTGGCTCGCCACGCTCGGCAAGAATGCCGGCATGCTGATCCTCGCCGCGATCCTGATCTTCGGCATCGGCAAGCCGCTGCTCGCCAAGCGTCCGACCCCGGCTTCGGTGCAGGCCGCGAACCGCGCCCGCATCGGGAACGAGATCGCAAGCGCGCTCTCTGAACAGCAGCGCGCCGCGCCCGGCGGCCAGGTCACACTCGACATGATCGAGGCGACCCCCGGCTATTCCAACCGCGCCGAGCTGATCCGCAACTTCGTGCGGCAGGATCCGGCCCGCGCCGCGCTGGTGGTGCGCGACCTGATCCGAAGCGACATGCCCGGCGGAGACAGCCAGAATGGCTGAGGAAACCCCCGCTCCCAGTCCGAACCGCGTGCCCAAGGGCAGCGAGGCGGCCGCGATCCTGCTGATGCTGCTCGCCGAGGAGGAGGCAGCGCAGGTGCTGAGCCGGCTCGAGCCTGACGAGGTCCAGCATCTCGGCGGCGCGATGTTCAACGTCGCCGACGTGTCCGAAGTGCAGGTCAACACCGTATTCAATATCTTCGTCGATCAGGCGCGTGCGCGCACCACGGTCGGCGTCGGCGCGGACACGCACATCAAGAATATGATGGAGCGCGCGCTCGGCACCGAACGTGCCGAAAACATGCTGTCGCGGATCACCCCGCCGTCCCGCTCCAACGCGCTCGACGCGCTCAAGTGGATGGATCCGGCATCAATCGCCGCCATGATCGAGCCCGAACATCCCCAGATCGCTGCGATCGTGCTGGCGCATCTCGATCCGCCGATCGCGGCCGATGTGCTTCAGCTTCTCGATGAAGCGATCCAGCCTGATCTCGTCTATCGCGTGGCGACGCTCGGCCCCGTCACCGCTGAGGCGCTGGAGGATCTGGAAGATCTGCTGCTCCGCCAGCCCGCGAAGGCCACCAAGAAAAGCCCGCCGACCAAGCGCGGCGGCGCGAGCGAGGCGGCCAAGATCGTCAACAACGCCCGCACCAGTGCCGAGCAGCGTATCATCCGCGCGCTCGCCAAGCTCGACAAGGGCCTGGCACGGACGATCGAGGACGAGATGTTCGTCTTCGACAATCTGATGGCCATCGACGACAAGGGGCTGGGCACACTCATGCGTTCGGTCGAGAACGACGTGCTGGTGGTGGCGCTCAAGGGCGCCGAGCCGCGCCTGCGCGACAAGATCCTCGGCTGCATGTCCAGCCGCGCGGCGCAGTCGATCGTCGACGAAATGGCGGATCGTGGTCCGATCCGCCTCGCCGAGGTTCAGGACGCGCAGAAGGAGATCCTCGCGATCGCCCGCCGCCTAGCCAGCGAAGGCACGATCAACCTCGGGGGCAAGGACGACGATTATGTCTGAGATATGGCTGGCCAATTCGGTCGCGGCGGCCGCAACCAAGGTCCCGACTTGGGTGCAGCCCCCTGCGCCGCAGCCGTTCCGCGCCTGGGACATGGCGAGCGGTGGTGGCCGGGTCTCGTCGCTCGCGTCTCATCCCGACCACGATCCCGTCCACGTCCACAGCGCCGCCGATCTTCAGGCGGCCGCCTTCGCGCAAGGCTTCGAGGAAGGCCGACAGGCGGTCGAGGAGATGATCGCCGAGGAGCGTGCCGCGATCGTCCAGCTCGCGGCCTCGCTCGAGGTGCTGAAACCGCAACCATCGCAGGCGCTGGCGATGTTGCTTTCCGAAACGGTCGAGCGGCTGGTCCATCAGATCATGGGCACGGTCATCGTCGATCGCGATTCGCTGATCGAACGCTGCGAGCGCGCCGCCGAACTGATCGGGGACGAGGCCGGACCAATGCGGCTCCGGCTTCATCCCGCCGATCTCGAACTGCTGGCCGATGCCCCGATCGATGCGCCGCTGGTGGGCGACAACAGCCTGCTGCGCGGCACCATCAGGCTCGAAACCGACGAAGGCTGGATCGAGGACGGCCCCGAGGCGCGGCTTGAACGCCTGCGCGCGGCGCTCGACCAGATGGGCCTCGCCGCCCGCGAGGATGACGCGGCGTGAGCGTTCTCACCGCCCAGGCCGAAGCGATGCTCGGCACGCTCGATCTCGGTTCGATCGGCCCGCGCAATGTGGGCCGTCTCGCGGCGTTTGACGGGCTGATGCTCGAGGCGACCGGGCTGCGGCTCCCGGTCGGTGCCTGCGCGCGCGTGATCGATGCCGAAGGCCATGGCGCGCGCGCCGAGGTGGTCGGCTTCCGAGGCAACCGCACCCTTTTGATGGCGCTCGACCAGCAAGGCGGCCATAGCTGCGGTGCGCGGGTCGAGCCCGATAGCGGCGGCGGCATCGCCAGCGTCGGCGAGGCGCTGCTCGGCCGCGTGATCGACGCCTCCGGCAAACCGCTCGACGGTCGTGGTCCGGTCGCCGCGCACCAGCATTGGCCGCTCGCCGGGCGGCAGGGCAACCCGCTGGATCGCGCCCGCGTGACGCAGGCGTTCGACATGGGTGTGCGCGCCGTCAACGCACTGTTCACGGCCGGTGTCGGCCAGCGCATCGCCATCGTCGCCGGTTCGGGTGTCGGCAAATCGGTGCTGATGGGCCAGATGATCGCGGGCGCGGACGCCGACGTGATCGTGGTCGGCCTGATCGGCGAGCGCAGCCGCGAAGTGACCGATTTCCTTGCCACCAAGCTCAATGGCCCGGTTCGCAACAAAAGTGTCGTCGTGGCCGTTCCGGCGGATCATCCGCCGGTCCTGCGGTTGCGCGCAGCGATGCGCGCCACCGCCATCGCCGAATATTTCCGCGCGCAGGGCAAGCGCGTGCTGCTGCTTATCGACAGCCTTACCCGCGTCGCCCATGCACAGCGCGAGATCGGCCTGTCGCTCGGCGAACCGCCGACGATGAAGGGCTATCCGCCCTCCGCGCTCGGGTTGATCCCGCGCCTCGTAGAACGCGCGGGTGCCGATTCGCGTACTGGCGGATCGATCACCGCGCTCTACACCGTGCTTGCCGACGGTGACGACACTTCGGACCCGATCGTCGACGCCGCGCGCGCGATTGTCGACGGTCATCTCGTGCTGTCGCGCAGCCTTGCCGAACAGGGCGTGTTCCCCGCGATCGACGTAGGCAAATCCCTGAGCCGCGTCATGTCCGATATCGTCGGCCCGAATCACGCCGGCGCCGCCGCCAATTTCAAGCGGCTCTGGTCAGTCTATGAAGAGAATCGCGACCTGATCCTGATGGGCGCCTATCGCGAGGGCGGCGACCCGCTGCTCGACGAGGCGATCCGCCGCTATCCCGAGATGCTCGAGTTCATCAAGCAGGGCCAGAAGGAGCGCATCGACTTCAACGCCTCCGTCGCCACGCTTGCGGGGCTGTTCGGATGATCAAGCAGAAAGCCGCCAAGCGTACGCGCATCGCGCGGGTCCGGAAGGTCCAGCACAGCCTGGCCGCCGCCGCCGCCGCGCATGCCGAGAATCAGGCGGTGATGCTCGAAACCAGCGCCGAGCGGCTCGCCCAGCTCCGTTTCAGCCTGCGCCTTGGCGAAGGGCTGAGCAGCGGCGCCACCATCGCCAATCTTGGCGAGTTGGCCATGCGCCTCGACGATGCCCGTCATGGTCTCAAGGACGCCATCGCCAGCGCGCGGGCCAATGCCAACCAGCAGGCGGAAATCCGGCTCGAAGCGCGCCGCCGTCAGGAAAGCGCGAACAAGCTCGAGGCGCGCGCCGCCGCAGCGCTCGCTGAATTCCTCGAACATAATGCGGTCGCGAACCCGCGCCGCAAGACCCGACCGATTCTTGGAGAAGCAGGATGAACATATCCCTCGGGGCCCATGCCGCCAGCGGCGCCCCCGGCACGCACGGCAAATCCGTCAAGAGCGGCGATCCGCTCGCCGACTTCATGGCATTGCTGACCCAGCTTGGCATCACCGTCGAGGAGGATGGGACGCTTGCGGCCTCGACCACGACGACGGCCACGCCCGTCGCACAGGATATTGCCGCAAAGCTGTTCGCCAAACTCGGCAAAAATGGCGAGCAAACCCTTCCGCAACCGAAACCCGAGGCGCCCGCTTCCGAGGCTGGGACCGAAGAACCGAAGCAGGATGATCCTGTCGCGACGCTCGCCAGCCTGCTCGCCCAAATCGATCCGGCAGCGAGCCAGGACGCCGCGTCGCCCGCGCCGGATGTTGCAACCCTGATTGCCGCAGTGCGCGCCTTCGTAGCCAATGAGGTCAGGCCGGCCGGCGGCACCACGCCCGTCGATCCCGGCACCCCCAAATCGAACGGAGTCACGGCGACCTCGGCCCCTAGCATCGCCGCCTTGCTGGCGCGTGCGCCTCGCGCCGGGGGTGATGAAAAGACCAAGCCGATCGTTCCCGGCGCCGTTCAATCCGCGTTCGTACGGCTTGAGAAGCTGGTCTCGACCAAGCCGGCGGCAACCGATTCCGCCGAAGGAGAGCCGGCGAAAGGCGATTCCGCCGAAGGCCCGACGAAAACCGGCAAGCCGGCGCTCACGGATCGTGCGGAAGCCAAGCCGCTGGAAGCCGACGACGCAACCGCATCGGACGCCCAAGTTCCGGATCGTTCGCCCAACGGCGAAAAGAGTGCTTCGGCAACCAGGCTCACCGAGCTGCTCGCCCGCCTGACGGCGTCGGTCAAGCCGGGGGCGGGACGGCCCCAGGCGGCCACCGATAACGCCCTCCAGACGCATGCCGCACGGCCACCAGTCGATCCGCAAATCGCGGCGCTCGCTCAGGCGATCCAGAACGTCGCCCAGGACGATCGCCCGACTTCGGAGACGGCCGATCCTTCGAGTAGCACATCACCCAGCCTTGCCGCGATAGCCGCTCCCGCGACTCCAGCCAATGCGCCAGCGCGCGCGGACGCGCTGCCGACAAACGTAACTCAAACCGCTCCGTCCGAAGAGCTGGTCAAGCATCACCTCGATCTCGCCCGCGATACGCAGTGGCTCGATACGCTTGCCCGCGACATCGCCCGCGCCGCGCAGAGCAACACCCATCTGCGCTTCCAGCTCAATCCCGAGCATTTAGGAAGCCTAAAGGTGGAGCTGCTAAACGGCGCCAACGGCACCTCGGTCAAGCTGACGGCGGACACCGAGGCGGCGCGCGCCATACTCGCCGATGCCCAGCCGCGACTCGTCGCCGAGGCACGCGCGCAGGGGCTTCGCATCAGCGAGGCGCATGTGGATCTCGGCGGTCATGGCGGCGGGCATCGTCCCATGGCGGAAACGCCGGTGATGATCCGCACCGCCAACGGCGCGCCGCTGGCCGAGGTAGAGCAGGACAAGCCGGCGGCGTCCGGTGAACGCTATGCGTGACGCATAGGGATTTTTGGCAGGGATTTTGAACGATGAGTGACGAAGCGGCTGAAGCCACGCCCAAGAAGAAAAAGGGCGGCATGAAAAAGATGCTGGTGATCGGCGTCGGCGTGCTGGTGCTCGTCGGCGGTGGGGTCGGCGCGGGACTTTATGCGGCAGGTTTCGGTCTTGGCGGCCACAAAGAAGGCCCCAAGGAGGATCCGAACAAGCCCAAGCTGGTGGCCAAAGCCGGCGAGGAGGGCCATGACGTCAAGGTGCCGGTCACGGTCGGCAAGGGCCTGGGCGACGAGAAATTCGATCGCAGCAAGTTCCAGGCGACCTATTACCCGATCGAGAATCCATTCACGTCGAATCTGCGCGATTCGGACGGCTTCATGCAGATCGGGCTTGGCGTCGCGACCTATTATGACGAGCGCGTGATCGAGCATCTCAAGAACAACGAGATGCCGGTACGTTCGGCCGTGCTGATGACGCTTGCGGATCAGGACGGCTTCGTGATTTCGACGCCTGAAGGAAAAAAACAGCTTCAGAAGGAACTTAAAGACGCCATTAACCAAGTCCTCGTATCCCGGGAGGGCTTCGGCGGCATCGACGACGTCTATTTCACGAGTTTCATCATTCAATGACGGCAAAAGCGGAATCTCTATCGGGTGAGGAAGTTGCGGCGCTGATGGCCGAGCTGGGAGACACTGGTCTCGCAATCGGCGGCGACGAAGCCTCCTCCCCTGTCGAGGCCGCTCCCTTCGCGCTTGGCGCCGAAAACTGCCGCCCGGCTCAGAAACTGGCTGGGCTCGAGCGCGTCGGCGAGCGTCTCGCGCGCCAGCTTCGCGATTCGGTCGAGACGTTCCTGCGGTCCAAGACCCAGGTGGCCGCAGATCCCATCGAGCATCGCCGCTTCGAGGAATGGTGCGCCGACCAAAAGGAGTTCGCCAGCCTCAGTCTCTATCGGCTGCGCCCGCTGAAGGGTGGCATGATGATCGCGCTGGAGGCCGAGTTCGTCACCAGCCTTGTCGATGCCTTCTACGGCGGCCGGGGCACCGCGCCGGCGCACAAGCGCACTGAGTTCACTGCCAGCGAAGATCGCATGATCGGCCGCTTCACCGAGATGCTGTCCACGCAGATGAAGGACGCATGGGCCGATGTCCTGCAGATCGAGCCGGTGCTGGCCTCCCGCGAGACCAATCCCGCCTATGTGACGATGGCCAAGCCGCAGGACGCGATCGTGATCCAGCGTTTCACCCTCGTCCCGACTCAAGGCCGACCGGGGACCGCGACCTTCATCTACCCACAGGCGACGCTGCGGCCGATCGAGCAGCAGCTCTCGGCCACGGTGCGCAGCGAGGCGACCCCGGTTGACGGCGAATGGCGGCAGCGTCTTGCCTGGGCCGTCGAGGATGTGAGGCTCCCCGTGCGCAGCGTGCTGGCGCGGCCCGAGCTGACGATGGGCCAGCTCATGGCGTTGAAGCCCGGCGATGTGATCCCGATCAATCTTGCGGCGAAAGTGCCGTTACTGGTCGGATCGAAACGCTTTGCAGAAGGAACGATCGGTGAGCAGGAGGGTCGCGCTGCCCTGTTGATCGAAGCGGTCGGAAAAGGGACTGAGAGATGAGTGATATGACCGAGGCACCTTTCGCATCAGGAAATGATTTCGCGAGCCGCAACTATCAGTTGCTCTCGGACATCCCCGTGCGCCTGACCGTCGAGGTCGGCAGCACGTCGCTCAAGCTTTCCGAACTGATGAACCTTGCGGAGGGCAGCGTCGTCGAACTCGACCGCCAGGCGGACGAGCTTTTGGACATTCTCGTCAACGGCACCCTCGTCGCGAAAGGCGAGGTAGTGACAGTGAACGGGCGATTTGGAATAAGGGTGGTCGATGTAGTCGCCACCGATGCGCGGACGATGGGCGTAGAACGCCGCGCATGACCTCGGGCTTCGGCCCGATCGGGGCCGAACGGGGAATGCCGGCTTGGACCTTTTTTCTTATTTTCTCCAATTGATTCTGATGCTTCTGCTCGTCATCGGGCTGGCAGTGGGATCGCTCTGGCTCTGGCGCAAGGTGCAGCCCGGCATGTCCGGCAGCCGCGAACGCGCGATCCGCGTGATCGATGCGCTGCCGCTGGGCGCGACCGGGCGGCTCGCCGTCGTCGAGTTCGCCGACAAGCGCCTGCTGATCGCGGTCTCGCGCGGGCGGGTCGAGAAGCTCGCCGAAGCGCCGATCCCCACTTTCACCATGCCTGATCAGGATTAGCAGGATGCGGCTCCCACCCCGTACCCCGGCGAAGGCCGGGGTCCAGTATCGGGCCGCTCGCAACTGGACCCCGGCCTTCAGCCGTTGGCTGAAGTTTATCCTGAGCGCCTGCCCTGCAGGCAGTCGAAGGGCCGGGGTGCTGGTCGCTCTGCTACTCGTCATTTTTCTCGCCACCCCGGCCTTCGCACAGGCGCAGCCCACCGGCGGCATCGATCGCGCGCTGAACACGATTTCCGGCGACGGTCGTCCGCTTTCGCTGTCGCTCCAGATCCTGCTCTTGATGAGCCTGTTGACGGTGCTGCCGTCGCTCATCCTGATGATGACCAGCTTCACCCGCATCATCATCGTGCTCTCGATCCTGCGGCAGGCGCTCGGCCTGCAGCAGACGCCGCCCAACCAGGTGCTGGTCGGCCTCGCGCTGTTCCTGTCGCTGTTCGTGATGCGGCCGGTGGTCGACCAGATCAACCAGACCGCCTACCAGCCCTATGGCCAGGGCACGATCAGCATCGAGGAGGCGATCTCCCGCTCGGGCGGTGCTTTCCACAAGTTCATGGTCGCGCAAACCCGCCAGACCGATCTCCAGCTCTTCGCCGGCCTTGCCAAGGCGCCGCGCTTCGCCAGGCCGGCCGACATCCCCTTCTCGATCCTGCTACCAGCCTTCGTCACCAGCGAACTCAAGACCGCTTTCCAGATCGGCTTCCTGATCTTCCTGCCCTTCCTGATCATCGATCTCGTCGTTGCCTCGACGCTGATGGCGCTCGGCATGATGATGCTGTCGCCGACGATCGTCTCGATGCCGTTCAAGCTCTTGCTGTTCGTGCTGGTCGACGGCTGGGCGCTGACGATGGGATCGCTCGCGGGGAGTTTCGCCAGTGGGTAGCGTAACCTCCCCGGCACGGGGAGGGGGACCGCTCGCGCAGCGAGTGGTGGTGGGGGTTTGCCACGTGCGGACCGCCCAGCCAAGCTCCCCCTCCACCATGCTGTGCATGGTCCCCCTCCCCGTACCGGGGAGGACTAATGGATAGCGCCGCGACCGCAGACTATTTCATCGGAGTCGCACAGCAGTCGCTCTGGGTTCTGGCGCTGGCTTCCGCGCCCATTCTCATCCCCGCGCTGGCGGCGGGCTTGATCCTCGGCATGATCCAGGCGGCGACCTCGATCAACGAGCAGACGCTGTCCTTCGTGCCCAAGCTGATCATCGTCGCGGCGGCGCTCGCGCTAGCGGGTGGCACGATCATGATGATGCTCGCCGATTTCACGCGCGAAATGTACGCCCGGATTCCTGATCTCGTCCGATGACCGCGATTGGCGATCTCGCCGCGCTCGAGGCCCAGCTCTGGCTGTGGATGCTCGCGATGTTGCGCCCCGGCGCCGCCTTTCTCGCGGCGCCCGTATTCGGGTCACCCAATGTTCCGGTGCAGATCCGGCTGGTCGTATCGCTTGCGATCGGCATGCCCGCGCTGGACATGGTGCCGTTCGGCCTGCCGGCGGAGGGACTGGTGTCGGTACAGGGCTTTGCGCTGATCGCGGGTGAGATTCTCGTGGGACTGGCGCTCGGCTTCGCGGTCCAGATCGGCTTCGCGGCGGCTTCGATCGCGGGCGAGGCGATCGGCAACACCATGGGCCTCGGTTTCGCCAGCATGGTCGATCCGATGTCGGGAACCTCGACCTCCGCGCTTTCCCAGTTCCTCACTATCCTTGCGACCTTTCTCTTCCTCGCGATGGGCGGCCACCTGATCCTCGCCTCGATCATCGTCGACAGCTACACGACGCTGCCGCCGGGACAGGCCTGGATAGACGCCGACGCCGCTCACCGCATCGCGTTGTTCGGCAGCGATCTTTTCGCCTCCGGGCTTGCCGTGGCGTTGCCGGTCGGTTTTTCGCTCGTGCTGGTGCAGGTGGTGATGGGCATGCTGTCGCGTTCGGCGCCCGCGATGAACCTGTTCGCGGTCGGCCTGCCCGCGACCTTGATGGCCGGTCTCGTGTTATTGGCGATCGCGGCGCCTTCGATGGGCGAGGGCATTACCGCGGCGATGCTGCGTTCGATCGAACTGGCGCGCGATCTCGCGCATGGCAGGGCTGGATAGATGGCGGAGGACGCCGACAGCGACCAGAAAACCGAGCAACCGACCGCCAAGCGCAAGCAGGACGCGGTCGAGAAGGGCGACGTGCTCCAGTCCCGCGAGCTTGGCACCGCGCTGGTCGTCCTTGCAGGTGCGGGCTGGCTTGCATTGGCGGGGCCATGGATGATGTCGTCACTCCAGAACATGATGCAGAACGCACTCATGTTCGATGTCGGTGTCGTCATGGATTTCAGGCCGGGCAAGGCCTTTGCGGATCGCATCGGAGATATCATCATTCCGCTGCTCGCGCTGTTCGTGTTGACGATCGCGGCGGCGGTGGCGGCGCCGGCCCTGCTCGGCTCGCTCGGCTTCCGTTGGAGCGCGATCGGCTTCAAAGCCAACAAGCTCAATCCGCTAACCGGCCTCAGGCGCATTTTCGGCGTGCAGGGCCTCATCGAGCTGGCCAAGTCGATGGTGAAGGTGCTTCTGCTCGGCGCGGTGGGCGTCTGGGTGCTTATGCGCCAGTCGGGCGACCTGATGACGCTGGGGCGGCAGGAGATGGTGTTGGCGCTGAGCCAGCTCGGCACGCTGTTCGTGTTCGCGGTGCTGGTGATGGCCTGCGCGCTGGCGGTGATCGCCGGGATCGACGTGCCCGCCCAGATCTTCCAGCGCGGCGCGCGCCTGCGGATGACCAAGCAGGAGGTGAAGGACGAGGCGAAACAGACCGAGGGCTCGCCCGAACTGCGCGCCGCGATCCGCCGGCGCCAGCAGGAAACTTTGCAAGGCTCGGCGCGCACAGCGATCGCAGAAGCCTCAGTGGTGCTGACCAACCCCACCCATTTCGCCGTCGCGCTCCGCTACCGTCCCGGCTTCGATGCCGCGCCGATCGTCGTTGCGCGCGGGCGCGGCGCCACCGCCCAGGCGATCCGCGAGCTGGCCGCGGAGCATGAGGTGCCGATGCTCCGCTACCCCGAGTTGACCCGCGCCATCTACTACACCACCCGCGCCGGCCAGATGATCCGAGAGGATCTTTATATCGCGGTGGCGACCGTGCTCGCCTTCGTCTTCAACATCGAGACCGCGCTGGCCGAGGGAATCACCCAGCCCGAGATCGAGATACCGGGCGAGGCCCGCTTCGATGAGGATGGCCGGAAAGCGAATTGATTTTACCTGACCCGTTCCCCGGCGAAGGCCGGGGTCCAGTTGGGAAGGCGGAGAGAGGTTGGAAACCCGATCCCAATGTCCCGCAACTGGACCCCGGCCTTCGCCGGGGAACTGAATCCTTCTAAAGTACACCCTAAACCTCCCCCCATCCCTGCCGTTACTCAGCCTGAACGGATGGGGACCGATCCATGGTGACTTCAGTATCAGCCGGCATCGCCAACAGCCTGGGCATCGGCTCGGGCATCGACACGGCCTCGCTGATCGATCAGCTTACCTCGGCGTCGCGCACGCCCAAGGAAGCCGCGCTGAAGGCCAGGGAAGACCTCAACACCGCCCAGATTTCGGCCATTGGCCAGGCATCCTCCGCGATCAGCGGCTTTTCGAGCGCGCTGACCCAGCTCATCAACGGCGGAACGCTCTTCACCCAGCCGACCGTTTCCGACAGCACCGTGCTGAGCGCCACCGCCCTCCCCGGCGCGCGCATCGGCGGGCTTTCGACCCAGATCGAAGTGACACAACTGGCGCAGGCCCAGTCGCTGGTTTCCGAAAATCTGACCGACGTCTCCTCACCGGTGGGGAAGGGCAAGATCACCCTGACCACCAAGAACGGCGATTTCGACGTCACCATCGACGACAGCAACAACAACCTGATCGGCCTCGCCCGCGCGATCAACCTCAAGGGCGCCGGTGTCACCGCCAGCATCGTCGAGGATACCAACGGTGCGCGGCTGGTACTCAAGGGCGGATCGGGCGCCGAGCAATGGTTCAAGCTGACGGTCGATCCCGCCGCCGAAGCCGGGCTGAACCGCTTCGCCTATGATCCCAACGTGAATGCGGGCATGACCCGCCCGCAGGAGCCGAAGGACGCGCTGCTCAAGCTCGACGGCGTTCCCGTCTCGCGTTCCAGCAACACGATCAGCGATCTGATCGAGGGCGTGAAGCTCGATCTCAAGGCCGCCAAGCCGGGTTCGACGATTGCGCTCGGTGCCCAGCGTCCGACGACCGCGATCAAGCAGGCCGTGGCCGACGTGGTCGATACCTATAACGCGCTCAAGGGAACGCTGGACGACCTGACCAAGCCGCGCTCGGGATCGGCCGCAGCCGGCGCGCTCTACGGCGATACCGGCGTGCGCATGCTCCGCCAGCAGCTCCAGCGGCTGACCGCGACCGTGCTGGCGTCCGGTGGAAGCTATTCGACGCTGGCCGAAGTCGGAGTCCGTACCGAGCGCGACGGCAGCCTGACCGTGAACAACGCCGCCCTGGACGCGGCAATCGCCAACGATCCGGACTCGGTCGAAGCCCTGTTCAATCCCGGCCAGACCAGCGACAATCCGCTGGTCAAGATCACCAGCGCCTATGGCCGCACCAAGCCGGGCACCTACGCCGTGACCAACCTCGTTCCCGGCGATACCGTCCCCCCCGCCTCGGGCAACATCGACGGCAAGCCCGCGATCGGCGCGGCCGGGCGGCTGGTCGCCTCCGTGACGTCAGCCGCGGCCGGACTGGTCATCGAGCCGCAGGCGGCGGTCGCCAGCGCGACCATCACGGTCGATCTCGGTCTCGGCGGGGCGCTCAAGGGCATCAGCGACCTGCTCACCTCGAGCAGCGGCCCTTTCGCCAGCAGCACGAGCCGCCTCCAGAACCAAGCCAAGCAACTGGCCGGGGATCGCGTCAAGATGGAAGCGCGCGAGACGAAATATGAGGAGCAGCTCGTCCGCCAATTCTCCGTGATGAGTTCGCGCGTCGCCTCCATCAAGGCAACGCAGAGCTATATGGATCAGCAGATCAAGCTGTGGACCAAGAGCGAATAATCTTTAACCATCGGAACAGGGATCAGACCATGTACAGAGCAGCCGGAAATTTCGGCGGCGCCGGCGCACGCTATCGCCATATCGAGAACAAAGGCCGTGTCGAGGGCGCGTCGCCGCACAAGCTGATCGCGATCCTGTTCGAGGAGCTGCTGCGCGCCATAGACGGAACCAAGATCGCGATGGAGCGCAACGACGTTGCCCGGCAGGCCGACCGGCAGGCGCGCGCGCTCTCCATCCTCCAGGCGCTCGACGCCAGCCTGGACAGGGAGCGCGGGGGCGATGTGGCGGCTAATCTATCCAAGATTTATCGCGAGGGTCGCCGACTGATCGCCGCCGGCGCACGTGAGAAACGGCCGGATATGATGGCGCGCGCCCGCGACATGCTAGGCGAGATCGCGAGTGCCTGGGAGCAGATCTAAGGCTGAGCGGGCGTAACCCCGCCTGTTTAGAATTGATTAACCCAATCCTCTTAAATTTGAGGAGGATTGGAGGTGCCCTCATGGCAGCGCTCAAGAAACTGAAGTCCGACCCGCAAGAGATGGTGGCGATCGTGCCTGCCGCGGAAACGGTGCGCGCCATCGCCGATGGCCGCTCCGCTCAGCCCGTCGCTTCGCCGGCACACAAGCTGCAGCAGGCCCTTCAGCAGGCAGGCTATCGCTCCGAGAACGGGTATCGCGCGCGGCCGATGTCGAACGTCATGCTCGTGCTGACGCTGGTCTGCGTCTACGCGCTGTCGATGCTGATGTTCTTCGGCAGCCTCACCGCCTGAGCGGCGGGCCTTTGAGCAACCAGGCTCCCGCACAGATGATGAGCCCAATCCCGGCGAAGGTCAGCGCGTCGGGAATATCGCCGAACACGATCCAGCCGATCGTCACCGCGAAGATGATCTGCACATAATTGGCCGGAGCGACCGTCGCGGCGGAAGCACGAACGGTCGCCTGATAGATCAGCCAATGGCCGATCGTAGAGCTTGTCGCCAGTACGGCGACCCGTGCGATCAGCGACCATGACGGAGCGCCGACGTGCAGGGCGGGTTCGCCGCTCAAATGGCCGGCAAGGCTGAGGAAAGCAAGCATCGGTGCCGCCAGCGCGGCGACAAGGAACTGGGACAGGAGCGCCGTGCCGCTATTCGCTGCCATCCGGTTGAACATCAGCAGGAACGACGTGCTCAGCGCCGCCGCCAGCGGGAGCATCGCGAGACCGCCCACCGCGGCGAAACTGGGCCTCAGCACCAGTACGACCCCTGTAAGCGCGACCAATATGGCTATCCATAGCCGCACGGGAATCCGTTCGCGCAACAACGCGGCGGAAAGCAAGGCCGTCAGGAGCGGCGCGGTAAAGCCGATCGCGGTGGCCGTTGCCAGCGGCATGAGCTGAAACGCCATGTATATCGAGGAGGTCGCGAGGGTCATCATCAGGCCGCGACCGATCTGGACCAATGGGCGGGGCATGGCAAAACCGCCGATGCCTTCCCTGACCAGCAAAATCAGACCCAGCCCGATCGCGCCAAAACTAAAGCGCAGCGCGGCGACCGCTATGCCCGGCCACAGCCCGGCGGTTGATTTGGTGATACCGTCGCCCAGCGAGAAAACCGTGAAGCCGGCGAGCGCGAGCAGGAAAGATTGGCGGCGCAGCCGCGCCTGTTCGGCGTCGAGGTTCCCGATATCCACGCCGGTTCTCTGCGGCGGGCATTAGCATATTGTCAAAGGTTGCGCGTTATTCACCATCAACAGGATCGCGATTATCCGCGCGTTAACGGAAGAGAGCGTTTGAAATGAGTGCTTTTGGGCGACGCAGCGGCGCAGCGGGACTTCCCGGCCAACGCCCCAGTTTCGGCGTCGCGCGGCCCATGCAGGGCGGCGCGATCGCGCCGGCATCCGAAAACGCGCCCCAGTTTCCGCCGATCGATCCGGCGGCGCTGGCAAGCGAGGTTCCGGCCGAGCCGATGGAGAATGGCGCGCCGCCTTCCGCATCGGCGGCATCGCAGGATGCGATGGCGCGTCTAGCCAGCCGCCAGGACGGCAGCGGCGACGCCGCCAAGTCGATCGTCGAGGGATTCGAGGCCTCGGTCCACAAGATCAAGGAGCAGGTGCTGCCGCGCCTGCTCGAGCGCGTCGATCCCGAGGCGGCCGCCACGCTCAGCAAGGATGAGCTTGCCGAGGAATTCCGCCCGATCATCGGCGAGGTGCTCGCCGAACTCAAGATCAACCTCAACCGCCGCGAGCAGTTCGCTCTCGAAAAGGTGCTGGTGGACGAGCTGCTCGGCCTCGGGCCGCTCGAGGAGCTGCTGGCCGATCCGGCCATTTCCGACATCATGGTCAACGGCCCGGAGCAGACCTACATCGAACGCAAGGGCAAGCTCGAGATCGCGCCCATTCAATTTCGCGACGAGGAGCATCTCTTCCAGATCGCGCAGCGCATCGTGAACAAGGTCGGGCGCCGCGTCGACCAGACCACGCCGCTCGCCGACGCCCGCCTGCCCGACGGCAGCCGCGTCAACGTGATCGTGCCGCCGCTCAGCTTGCGCGGCACCGCCATCTCGATTCGTAAATTCTCGGCCAAGCCGATCACGATCGACATGCTTTCCCAATGGGGCGCGATGAGTTCGCAGATGGCGACCTGCCTCAAGATCGCGGGCGCCTGCCGCTTCAATATCGTCATCTCGGGCGGCACCGGCTCGGGCAAGACGACCATGCTCAATGCGCTTTCCAAGATGATCGATCCCGGCGAGCGCGTGCTGACGATCGAGGATGCGGCCGAACTCCGGCTGCAGCAGCCCCACTGGCTGCCGCTCGAAACCAGACCACCGAATCTCGAGGGCCAGGGCGAGATCACCATCGCCGACCTCGTGAAGAACGCGTTGCGTATGCGTCCCGACCGCATCATCCTCGGCGAAATCCGCGGCAAGGAGTGTTTCGACCTGCTTGCCGCCATGAACACCGGCCACGACGGATCGATGTGCACGCTTCACTCCAATTCCCCACGCGAATGCCTCGGCCGTATGGAGAACATGATCCTGATGGGCGACATCAAGATCCCGAAGGAGGCGATCTCCAAGCAGATCGCGGACTCGGTCGACATGATCGTCCAGGTCAAGCGCCTGCGCGACGGCTCGCGTCGCGTCACCAACATCACCGAGGTGATCGGCATGGAAGGCCCCGTGATCGTGACCCAGGAGCTGTTCAAGTTCGAATATGTCTCCGAGGATGCCGACGGGAAGATCCACGGCGAATATCGCTCGATGGGCCTGCGGCCCTACACGCTCGACAAGGCCCGCCAGTTCGGCTTCGACCAGGCGTTCCTGGAGGCTTGCCTTTAAAACGCCCCTCTCAATCGGCACGAAGCGCCAGCTCCGCGCAGACCGCCGCCGCCAATAACGCCAGGATCAGCACGCCAGGCCATGGGATCAGGCCGACGCGGTCGAGGTCGCGGCGACGGCGCTGCCGCCGATCGCCAAGCATCGCAATCGCCGCGAGCGCTATGCCGGCGGCCGCGCCCGCCCAGAGCGTCGATTGCATTGCGCCTCCTCTTCGGTCAGAACTGCCGGACCCCTATAGCGGATTGGAGAGTGGCGATGCGGCGTATCTTGATGGCGGCCTCGGCGGTCCTGTTGCTTCAACCGATCGCCGCGATCGCAGCGACCGACAGCACGATCGCGCAAGCAGTCGCGAGCCCCAGCCGGACCGAAGCCAATCGCGCCCGCGACAAATATCGCCATCCCGTCGAAACGCTGAGCTTCTTCGGCGTGGAGCCCGACGATGCTGTCGTCGAAATCTGGCCCGGCGCGGGCTGGTACACCGAAATTCTCGCGCCGCTGCTCCGCGACAAGGGTCTCTATTATGCGGCCACCCAGCCGCCCGGAAAAAATCGCGACACCACGCTGAAGCTCATCCAGAGCGACCCGGCGCGCTTCGGCAAGGCGAAGCTCACCACGCTCGAACTGGGCAAACCGTCGGAAATAGCACCTCCGGGCAGCGCCGATGTCGTGCTGACCTTCCGCAACGTCCATAACATGCTGATGGCGGGCGACGCCGCCGCGACCCAGGCCTTCGCGGACTTCTACAAGGCGCTCAAGCCCGGCGGGATGCTTGGCGTGGTCGATCATCGCCTGCCCGAAAGCGCCGATGCCGCGCGCGAGAAGACCAGCGGCTATATCAAGAGGTCAACGGTGGTGCGGCTCGCCACCGCCGCAGGCTTCACCCTGGCGGCGGAAAGCGAGGTCAACGCCAATCCGAAAGATACCGCCGACTGGCCCGACGGCGTCTGGACGCTTCCGCCAGCGCTCCGCCTCGGCGACAAGGACCGCGACCGCTATCTCGCCATCGGCGAGAGCGACCGCATGACGCTGAAGTTTGTGAAGCCCAAATAGAGGGGCGCAAGCAAGCGTAAAAACGATCGCGGTAACGGCTTGAGCTTAGTGGCCGTTCCCGTGCCCGCCGCCATTGCTGTTGCCGCCGCCGTTACTGTTGCCGGGCGTAGGCGTTGGAGTGGGGCTCGGTGTTGGAGTGGGGGTCGGAGTCGGGCTCGGCGTAGGAGTCGGACTTGGACTCGGCGTAGGAGTCGGACTTGGACTCGGCGTGGGGCTGGGGCTCGGTGTTGGGCTTGGACTAGGTGTCGGGCTCGGACTGGGCGTACCGCCTGACGAAGTGGCTCCCATTGCCAAGGCCTGCCGGTCCATTTCCCCTTTGATGGCGTTTTTCAGCCCGACCACGGCGAATGACATGCCGCCTCCAACGACGGCAAGCAGCAGCGCGTACTCGACCGCTGACCCGCCCTTCTTGTCCCGCAAAAGCTGTCTGACCCCCGTCATGGCGTGCAGCATGCCCACTTAACGGGAAAATGGCTATACTGGATCAAGCCTGTCCGTCCCGAATCGGGACGGGGCATAATCTCCAATCAGGCCGGACAGTGTGCGCCGGAAGCCGCCCAGGCCGAGAACAGTTCGCCGAACTGCCTCTGCGTGCCCGGAGCGGGGATGCGCTTGCCGCCGGGGTGCCAGCCCCAGCCGACCAGTTCGTCCGCGGCCATATGGTCGATCATCTCCGCCATGGTCCTGCCGCCGTTGCGCTCGGGATCCTTGAGTTGCTGGCAGATCTGGCCGAGCGTCTTGCCCTGCCACGCCATCTCGATCGGCGCGAGCGACCATTTCGGATTGCCCGGCACACCCGCCGGATCGAAATTCTTGGAATGATGGCAGGTGACACAATAAAGGCCGGGCGCGCCCATGCCCGCCTCGCCGCGCACCACCATCGGCATATGCGGATGCATCGCCTCGGTCTGGGTCGGGCGCTCGCCCGCCGGGTGACAATTGAGGCAGCGCGGATGTTGGAGCACCTTGCCGACCTCGCCGAACAGCGCCAGCGACCGCTTCTTCTGATCCTTGATCGAGGCGAAGGCGGACACGGGCTTGAGGCTGGTCGCCAAAGGCGCGTGTGGCGCCGGCTTCTCGGGCGTGCCGTTCGCGGCGGCGGCGAGGATCGCGATCAGGCCAAGGGCGCCCGCGGCGCCGAACATGCGGAGCGTCTTCATACCGGCTTCACCATCGGCAGGCGGGTAGGTCTAGGCTGGCCGAGCCGCGCGATCGCATTTGCAACGGCTGGCCCGAGCGGCGGCACGCCCGGCTCGCCGATGCCCGTGGGCGGCGTTTCGAGCGGGAGGATCGTCACCTCGACCTCTGGCATCTCGTTGATGCGCAGCGAGCGATAATCGTTGAAATTGGAAACGGTCGGCTTGCCCGCAGCCAGCGGCACTTCGGCATAGAGGATGTGGCCGAGCGCATAGCCAACCCCGCCTTCCACCTGCGCACGGATCACGTCGGGATTGACCGCCGTACCGCAATCGACCGCCACCCAGACCTTGTGAACCTTGGGCTCGCCGTTCTGCCCGATCGACACCTCCGCGATCTGCGCGACGCAGGATCGGAAACTTTCCACCACAGCCACGCCCCGGGCCCGTCCGTTGACCGGACCCGGGCCATTCCAATTCGCGAGTTCGGCGACGGCCTTGAGGACAGGGATTGCACGTTGCGAGGACTCCGACTTGCCCATCAACTCCAGTCGACCGGCGACGGGATCCTTGCCCGCCTTCTCGAGAAGCAGGTCGATGAAGGTCTCGACCGCATAGCCGGTATGGGTGTGCCCGACCGATCGCCACCAGAGCGTCGGCACCGGCGACTTGGCGACGGCCGCCTCGCATCGGAAATTGGGGATGTCGTAGAAGATCTCGCCGGCGCCCTCGATCATGACGGTATCGACGCCGTTCTTCACCGCCATCGGTTCGAACGCGGTGCCCATCATGAAGGATTGGCTCACCACAGTATTCGACCAGGCGAGAATCTGTCCGTCCTTAACCGCGCCGCGCATGCGGTGGACGGTCAGCGGGCGGTAATAGCCGCCGGTAATATCGTCCTCGCGAGTCCAGACAAGCTTCACCGGCTGGTTCGGCCCGATCGCCTTCGCCGCCTCGGCCAGCTCGATCGCGAAGTGGGAATCCCCTGTCGCGCGCCGGCCGAAACTTCCGCCGGCATAGGTGGTCTCCAACGTGACCTGATCGGTCTTCAGGCCGAACACCTTGGCGATGGCGCCATGATCGAAGGTCTGCGCCTGGCAGCCATAGCGCGCCTCGACCTTGGTTCCGTCCCACGTCAGGATACCGACCAGCGGCTCCATTGGCGCGTGGGCCAGATAGGGGAACACATAATCGACCTCGATCGCGTTCGCGCCTGCGGTCGCCAGAACCGGGCCCACGTCCCCATGGGAGCTGGCGACGGGCGCCTGAGCCTTGCTGCGGGCAAGATATTCGTCGATCATCTGGGCCGTCCCGCGCGGTTCGGCGGCGCCTTCGTCCCATTTCACCGAAAGCGCCTTGCGACCTTTCATGGCGGGCCATGTGCCCTTGGCATATACCGCGACGCCGCTCGAAAGCTGCCGGACGGCCACCACCCCGCGCACCTTGAGGGCGGCGGCGGAATCGAAGCTTGCGACCTTCGCGCCGAAGCGCGGTGGGCGGGCGACGACGACGTGCAGCATGTTCGGCATGGTTTGGTCCATGCCGAACATCGCGGTCCCGTTGACCTTTGCGGGACTGTCCGGACGGCCGACCGATTTGTCGCGCCCGATCAGCCTGAACTGCGACCGCTCCTTGAGCGGAGGATCGGCGGGCACCGGCAGCTTTGCGGCGGCCGCCGCGAAATCACCGAAGCTTCCCTGCTTCTTGCTCTTGAGGTGCCGGATGACGCCTTTTTCGACGACGATGTCCTGCGGCTTCGCCTTCCACTTCTGGGCCGCGGCCTCCACCAGCATCGCCCGCGCGGCGGCACCGGCCTTGCGCATCTGCATATAGCTTTCGGCCATCCCGGTGGATCCGCCGGTCAATTGTATGCCCATGAACGTGTTGGCGTAAATGATGTTGGCCGGCGCCCCCTCCGCCACGATCTGCGACCAATCGGCATCAAGCTCCTCCGCCATCGCCGTCGCCATGCCGGTGCAGGGCCCCTGGCCCATCTCGAGATGCTTGATCTGCATCGTGACCTTGTTGTCCGGCGTGATGCGGATGAACGCATTGGGATCCACCGGCGCCTGCGGCGTGGCCTGCTGCGCGAGCACCCTTCCGAGCGGCAGGACCATGCCGATCACCAGCGCGCCGCCGCCCTGTATCACGGCGCGGCGGGAAAGTTTCATATCGTGCACGGTCATGCGGCGGCTCCCAGCGTTTTCGCCGCGTCGTGGATCGCGGCGCGAATGCGGACATAGGTGGCGCAGCGACAGAGATTGCCGTTCATCGCGAGATCGATATCCTCGTCGCTCGGCGTCGGCTTTTCGCGCAGGAGCGCGACGGCGCTCATGATCTGGCCCGACTGGCAATAGCCGCATTGCGGCACGTCATGCGCGATCCACGCGGCCTGGACCGCCTTGGCCTCGGCGCCTTCCACGGCTTCGATCGTCGTGATCTCGCCCGAGACCTCGGACACCGGGATGGAGCAGGAGCGGAGCGGTTGACCATCCATATGGACCGTGCACGCCCCGCACATGGCGACGCCGCACCCGAACTTGGTTCCGGTCAGGCCGAGTTCGTCGCGGATGACCCAGAGCAACGGCGTATCGTCATCGACATCGACCGAACGATCGCTGCCGTTGACCTTGAGCGAATAGGGCATGGATTGGCTCCACAAGGGGCGAGGAATGCGTCCCGTTGGAATAGCAAGAATGGGGCGCCGGGCAAAGTTCCTATCGATGAATTTCTTTCAACGCCGTACATTCATTCGCAGCATGTTCATCCTTGCCGGATCGGGCCGCGCAACCGTTCGACCGCGCGCTCGCGTCCGATCAAGGGAAGCAGCGCCGCCATGTCGGGACCATGGTCGAGGCCGGTCAAGGCCTGGCGCAGCGGAAGAAACAGGCCTTTCCCCCTGCGTCCCGTGCGCTCCTTGAGCGCGCCCGTAAGCGCATGCCAGGGATCGCCGGTCCAATCGATCGACGCCGCGACGGCGGCGGCCTCGGCAAGATAGGCCTGGTCCTCGGCGAGAATATCACGCTGCTCGATCGGGCCTTCGACAAGTGTCCACCAATGGGCGGCATCCGAGACCCGTTCGAGATTGGGCCGGATCGCTTCCCAGCCCGCCGCATCGATACCGGCGGGAAGCCTGTCAGCGACGGCGCCATACTCAAGCATATGAACGATTCGGCGGTTGAGACCCTTCAACTCCTCCTCATCGAACCGTGCGGGCGCCCGGCCGAAATGGCTGAAATCGAGCCCCGCGATCAGCGGCCCCGGCTCAGTGACGGGCTCGACGGGATCGCTGGTGCCGATCCGCGCCAGCAGAGCCAGTAGTGCGATCGGCTCGATCCCCTCCTCGCGGAAATGGTCGCATCCAAGCGATCCCAGCCGCTTCGAAAGCTTGCCCTCGCTGCCGGTCAGCAGCGCCTCATGCGCGAAGGCTGGCGGTCCCGCGCCCAACGCCGCGAACATCTGAAGCTGGAGGCCGGTGTTGGTGACATGATCCTCGCCACGCACGACGTGGGACACGCTCATGTCGATATCGTCGATCACGCTCGGCAGCATGTAGAGCCAGCTTCCGTCTGCGCGGCGGATCACGGGATCGGACATCAGCCTGGGATCGAGCCGCTGCTCGCCTCGAATCAGATCGTTCCAGTGGATCGGCGCGTCATGATCAAGCCTGAAGCGCCAGTGCGGTCTGATCCCCTGTTCGTGGAATGCCGTACGCTCTGCGTCGCTCAAACGCAGGGCAGCGCGGTCATAGACCGGCGGCAATCCCCGCCCTGCTAAGATCTTCCGCTTGAGTTCGAGTTCTTCCGCCGTTTCGTAGCAGGGGTAGACATGTCCCCCCGCGCGCAGCGCCTCGAACCGCGCTTCGTAGAGCGCGAAACGATCCGACTGGCGCACCGCATCGTCCGGCACCAGCCCCAGCCAGTCGAGATCGGCGCGGATCGACTCCGCATATTCGGCCGTCGACCGTTCGAGGTCGGTATCGTCGAGCCGCAGCAGGAAACGCCCACCATATTTCCGCGCCCACAGCCAGTTGTGGAGCGCCGCGCGGATATTGCCGACATGGAGCCGGCCTGTCGGCGAGGGCGCGAAGCGGGTGATTACGGTCATCGCGCGGCTGTATCATTCTCGCACGTCGGGGCAAGCGCCCCTTCCCCCCGCGCGCGTCGCTTATTAAGAGGGCAGCGAAGACGGGGACTCGCACAATATGAAACTACTTGCCGGCAACTCCAACCTGCCGCTCGCCGAGGCGATTGCCGGGTATATGGAAATCCAGCTCACCGACGCCAGCGTGCGCCGCTTCGCCGACGAGGAAGTCTTCGTCGAAATTCACGAGAATGTGCGCGGCGAGGATGTGTTCGTCATCCAGTCGACGGGCTTCCCCGCCAACGACAATCTGATGGAGCTGCTGATCTGCATCGATGCGCTGAAGCGCGCGTCGGCCAAACGGATCACCGCCGTCATTCCCTATTTCGGCTATGCCCGGCAGGACCGAAAACCCGGCCCGCGCACGCCGATTTCCGCCAAGCTGGTCGCCAACCTGATCACCGTCGCGGGCGCCGATCGCGTCCTTTCGATGGACCTCCATGCCGGGCAGATCCAGGGCTTCTTCGATATCCCGACCGACAATCTCTACGCGGCGCCGGTGATGTCGGCCGATATCCAGGCGCGCTTCGGAGGCCGAAACCTGATGGTGGTGTCGCCCGACGTCGGCGGCGTCGTCCGCGCCCGCGCGCTCGCCAAGCGGCTCGACAACGCCCCGCTGGCGATCGTCGACAAGCGGCGCGAACGGCCGGGCGAATCCGAGGTGATGAACATTATCGGCGACGTCTCCGGCCGCTTCTGCATCCTTGTGGACGACATCGTCGATTCGGCGGGCACGCTCTGCAACGCCGCCGCCGCGCTGCGCGAGGCGGGGGCCGAGGACGTGGTCGCCTATGTAAGCCACGGCGTGCTCTCGGGCGGGGCGGTGGCGCGGGTCGATGGCTCGGCGCTCAACGAGTTGGTGATCACCGATTCGATCAACGCGACCCAACCGGTGGCGGAGGCCAAGAAGATCCGCCGCCTCACGATAGCGCCGCTGCTCGCTGAAGCGATCCGCCGCATTGCCGATGAAAGCTCGGTTTCGAGCCTGTTCGACTGACGCGCGGCCGGTCAGGACGCGGCGAGAATATCGCTCCCAAGCAACAGCAGCAGCTTCACGTCCATCACCACGCCCTCGGCGCGCTTCTGATCGACGAAGTTCGCGACCTGATCGAGTGGGACGCGGTGGACGATGATGTCCTCATGCCCGTCGCCGCCGCCGTCGCCCACCCTGGTCAGGCCGCGCGCTCTTACGAGGGTGAAGGTTTCGGAGACCATGCCGGGGGAAGAGGCGAAACGGCCGAGCTTTTCGATGGTCTCGGCACGATAGCCGGTTTCCTCTTCCAGCTCACGGGCGGCGGCGGTCTCGATCGCCTCGCCCGTCACGTCGTCGCCGACGAGGCCGGCGGGGAGTTCGAGGCACTGAGCCTTCAGGGGCACGCGATGTTGCTCGACCAGCAGGACATGATTGTCGTCGATCGCGATGATCACGGCGGCGTGGATGTTGCGCGCGCGGCCAACATATTCCCAGCGCCCCTCGCGGCGGGCGACGATGAACTTGCCCTCCCACATCGTTTCGATGGGGTCGTGGGTCATAGTTCGATCAACCTGTCGGGGAGTTCGTCGGGGTCGCGGCCGGTACGCGGGAAGACCTCCTCGAGGATCGCGCCGATCTGGGCGACGGCCGAGACAATGCCCTCGGCGGGCTGGCCGGCCTTGAGCGCATCGACCATTCCGGCCATGGCAACGCCCCAGCGCTCGGGCGGCACCTTGGCATGGATCGCGGCGTCGGCGACGATTTCAGCGCGGCGCTCGGCGAGCGAGAGATAGAGGAGCACGCCGGTGCGGGTGGCGGTGCGCCGCTCGATGCCGGCCTTGAACAGCACGATGGCGCGACGGCGGACGCGGCGCGACTTGGTGCCACCCGGCGTCAGCGCCATGCGCAACGGACGCCAGGCGAGGATGAGGCGCGTGCCCAGGAATTTGGCGGCGGCGGCGAACAATACGAAGGTGAGCAGCTCACGCGGAGTCCACACATGCTGCCAGCCGCCTACGAGGCGATCGACCAGCCCCATGTAGAATTCGGGGAAGCTCGCATAGACTGCCATCGCCAGCAGCATCACCAGCACCGACCAGTGGAGCGCGACGTCATGATAAGCGTCCGAGCTTTCGGCGGCGACGACCATCACCTCGCCGTCGGTGCGGCTCTCCGCTTCGCTGACGGCGGCGGCGATGCGGGCGCGATCATCTGCGTTCAGGTCCATCACCAGCTCCCCGAAGATCCGCCGCCGCCGAACGATCCGCCCCCGCCGGAGAAACCGCCGCCCCCGCCGCCAAAGCCGCCTCCGCCTCCCCAGCCACCGCCAAGGCCCGGACCCCACAGGATGACGGGCAAGCCGCCGCGCCGGAAGTTGCGGCCCGCGCCGCGGCTCCGGATCATGGAAAGCAGGATCACGGCAAGCACGATGCCCCAGAACACCAGCGCGATCGGAAAGCCCTTCCCTTCGCGTTCCCGCGCGTCGGCAACGATGCGTTGGGCGCGGGCCTCGGCTTGCTCGTCGGGAAGGCTGAGGAGGTCGACCAGCGCTTTGGTGCCAGCCATGATGCCACTGGGCATGTCGCCGCCCCGAAAGGCAGGCAGGATCTGCTGCTGGATGATGACGCTGGACAGCGCGTCGGTGACGATCGGCTCAAGCCCGTAACCGACCTCGATGCGGACCTTGCGCTCGTTGGGCGCGACGATCAGCAGCGCGCCGGAATTGACGTCTTTCTCGCCGATCCCCCAGGTGCGACCGAGGCGATAGCCATAATCCTCGATCGCATAGCCTTCGAGGCTCGGCAGCGTGACAACGACGAGCTGGCGCCGGTTCTTCGCCTCGAGCGCGGCGAGCTGCTGGGTGAGGCCCGCTTCCTGCTCGGGGGAGAGAAGGTTAGCGGTGTCGACCACGCGGCCGGAGAGCTTGGGAAAGGTCTGGGCCTGCGCGACCGTGCTCAACAGCAATGCGAAAAAGATAATCGTCATTCCCGCGAAGGCGGGAATCCATAAACTCCAAACCTTCGAGAATATGGATTCCCGCCTCCGCGGGAATGACAGAAGAGGGCACATCAATCTGCCCTAGAAGCTCACCGTAGGCGCGGTCTGCGCGCCCGGCGTCGTCGCCTCGAATGGGGTCATCGCCTTGGCGCCGTAGAAGACCTTGGCGCCGATCGCATCGGGGAAGGTACGGATGCGGGTGTTATAGGAGCGCACCGCTTCGTTGTAATCGCGCCGGGCGATGGTGATGCGGTTCTCGGTGCCCTCGAGCTGCGATTGCAGCGCGAGGAAGTTCTGGTTCGATTTGAGGTCCGGGTAGTTCTCCGTGACCATCAGCAGGCGGCCGAGCGCCTGGCTGAGCGAGCCCTGCGCGGCGCCGAACTGCTGGAGCTTGGCCGGATCGTCGAGATCGTCGGCGGAGACCTGGATCGAGGTCGCCTTGGCACGCGCCTCGGTGACCTGGGTCAGCACCTCCTTCTCCTGCGCGGCATAGCCCTTCACCGTCGCGACCAGATTGGGAACGAGATCGGCGCGGCGTTGATATTCGTTCTGGACGTCTGCCCAGCGCGCCTTGGCAACTTCCTCGGCGGTCGGCACGCTGTTGAGACCGCAGCCCGCCAGCGCGAGCGCCGTAGCCAATATCGCAAGGCGGGGCATGATCGAACGCAAGTTCATTGGAAGGGCTCCTGCTCTGCTTCTGGCTGGAGGTTTAGGCGTCTCATGCTTGCCAGCCAAGCGGGATTAGGCGATCTTCGGTTCCAGGCAGCCAGGGGAGACGGACATGCTCAGGGAATTCCGGGAATTCATCGCACGCGGAAACGTGGTCGATCTTGCCGTTGCGGTGATGATCGGCGCGGCGTTCGGCAAGATCGTCAGCTCGCTGACCGACGACATCATCATGCCGCTGATCGGCGCGATCTTCGGCAAGGTGGATTTTTCGAGCAAGTTCGTCCTGCTCGGCGAGGTGCCAGCGACGTACACGGGATCGATGACCGATTACGCTGCGCTCAAGGCAGCCGGCGTGCCGATCCTCGGCTATGGACAGTTCATCACGATGCTGATCGATTTCCTGATCATCGCCTTCGTGCTGTTCCTGATCGTCAGGCAGGCCAACAAGTTTCAGCAGAAGAAGGAAGAAGCACCCGCCGCCGATCCCGCCGACGTGGTGCTGCTCCGCGAGATCAGGGACGAACTGCGGAAAAAGTGACGGCCCACGTCGTTCCAGCGGAAACTGGTTCGCCTAAACATTGATGACATCCGGCTCTTTCTCTTATTTCACCGGCTTCGCAAGATAGGCGATGACGTTCGCGCGATCGTCGGCATTTGGCAGGCCAGCAAAAATCATGCGGTTGCCGGGCAAGAAAGTGCGCGGATTGGTCAGATATTTGTCGAGATTGTCCGGCGTCCACTTGACCTTGCTGTTCTTCATCGCCGTCGAAAAGTTGAAGCCGGGCACCTCGCCCGCTGGCTGACCGACGATGTTCGCCAGCGACGGGCCGAGTTTGTTCTTGCCGGCTTCTACCGTGTGGCAGATGGCGCAACGCGCGAACACCGCCTTGCCCTTCGTCGCATCCCCAGCGGCCAGACTCGCGCCCGACCAGAGCAGCGCGGCCGTTGCGATCGCGCACTGCGTCTTTCCAACGTTCATGAAATAAAGTCCTTTCCTATTTCGAGAACCCTCGATGGGCGACAACGGTATTGCAGCAACTTCTGTTACGCAGGCTGAACGGCCTTGCGGGAAGGTGATCCCGTCAGCCGCCAATCGAATACTCGCCACGCGTTACGCGTCGCAAGCGAGAACAATCGTCCGTGCGGATTGACTGCCACCGGCTCGTCGCACCATTCAAACGTCGGTCGGTCGGAGGCATCGTCGGAAAAGAAACGAATGTGTGCGTCGGCGCGGGTGCATCCCGCCTGCCGAAGCCATAAGGCAATCCGATCACGTTTCGCATCTGCATAGCAATTGTCGCCCGCAATCCCCGCAAGCAGATATTCGTCGCGAACCAAGGATTCGGTCGCAATGAGATCGTCCGCGCCAAGTCGCGCCGCGATCGCCGACGCGTAAAAGCGATGCGCCGCTGTTGCGATCACGATACGCCGCCCGGCCGCCTTTTCGCTGGCCAGGAGCGCGATGGCTTCGGGATAGATATTACGTTTCAATTGGTGGTCCGCAAAGTCTTCGACGATCGCAGCGATCCGCGAACGATCGATCCGATATCCGAGCATCAGATGCTGCATGATCTCCTTCAACCTTCGGCGGGACACCAGGTTCAGCTTGTGCGCTCCCATCAAAATCACGATGGGCGGTAAAAAGACGAGTCTCAACGGCCGCAACTTCCAAACGGCGAACAGCAAGAATGCGAAATAGGTGCCTCGGCGGGTGAGGGTTCGATCAAGATCGAAAATCGAGAACTGCATATTTCGCCGTTATAGCCTGATTGGTCCCTTCAATATAGAAGGTCCGTTACACATGCGCATCTGCTTCCTTTTCAATCATGACCAGGTCCATCAGGTGGCCCACAGTCTTCCGATTGCGCTGGCGCTCGCCACATCGGGTTCGGACAACCAGGTCGTGGTGGCGACGACCAGCGCGCGATTGAGCGAGGAGGTCCGGCGCCTGAGTGACGGTGCGGTCGGCAGGACGGTGCCGCTTGTGCAGCTCGGGCTGCGCCGTTTCTTTAGCAAGGCGGCGGCCCGGTTGCTGGATCGCATTTTCCCGATCGGAAAAATTCTGATCTATAAAGACAATCTCGATTTTTTCCGTACCATCGACATGGTCGTTGTTACGGAAAAGACGTCGCTTATCCTTAAAACGCGCTTGCGCCTGAAGCATTTGAAGATCGTCCATACGCGGCACGGCGCCGGGGACCGCGCGATTGGGTTCGACAAGGCGAGTGCCCTTTTCGATCATGTGCTGGTGTCGGGCCGCAAGGTGGCGGATCGACTGAAGGCGGAGGCCAGTCTGTCGGAAAATCGTCTGTCGATCGTTGGATATCCCAAATTCGATCTCATGCCGTCACCGACGACTATATTGCGCGACAAGGGTCGCCCGGTGGTGCTCTATAATCCTCACCCGTCTCCCCATCTGTCATCCTGGTATGCGTGGGGGAGGCAGGTGCTCGATTGGTTCGTCGAGAATAACGAATATTTCCTGATTTTTGCGCCGCACATCATGTTGTTTCAGCGCAAATTCGTGTTCAGCGTCGACAAATTGAGAGTGGACCGGCCGGGGCGTATCGCAGCCCGCTATCTGGAGGCGGAGAATATTCACGTCGATGTCGGTAGCCGTGCCCTGACGACAATGGAATATACCGATCGCGCGGACGTTTATTTAGGGGACGCGAGCAGCCAATTGTACGAATTTCTGAAGACACCGAGGCCGTGCGTACATTTGAACAGCCATGGCGTCGCCTATGAAAACGATACGAATTATGCCCATTGGCGGGCAGGGCCGGTCGTGAATAGCATGGCCGAATTCGGTTCGGCATTGAGGACGAGCATCGAACGGCATCAAAGCCATTATCGGCGGACGCAGGAAGAATTGTTCCGTTACACGTTCGACCTGACCCGTGAGCCCTCATCCGTGCGCGCGGCGCGCGCGATCGCGAGGATTGCAGGCGAAGATGTGGACGCGTTTTCGCCGAGGGATCTCCGTGCGGCGATCTGATGCGACGGTGAGCGTCCAGTATGACAGCCGACCCGGCATCGTCAAACGCATCTACCGGAACATGGGGCTGTTGCTTGGCGGCAAGGCGGGCGCCGGCATTTTCAGCCTGCTCTACATGATCATCGCTGCGCGCGCCTTGGGACCACGCGACTATGGCATCCTGATCCTGGTGCACGGCTACACAATCACGATAGGCGGGATTCTCTGCTTTCCTGGCTGGCACGCTATCATTCGCTACGGGTCGGAAGCGTTACGGCGGCAGGCGCCAGAGGCGCTGGTGCGCCTGCTGCGGCTGGCCGGAGCGATCGAACTCGGAGCAGGGTTGCTGGCGATCATCGTTGCCGCGGCGCTTGCGCCCCTGATCGGGCCGCGGCTCGGATGGTCACCGGAGGCGCAGATGCTGGCCGTGCCTTACAGCCTTGCCGTGCTTGCCTCCGTCCGCGCAACCCCGGCCGGATATCTGCAGTTGATGAACCGGTTCGATCTGATCGGCGTCCATAATTCGGTGTCGCCGCTGGTGCGCCTTGTCGGCGCGGCTATCGCCGCGTTCCTCGGCGCGGGTCTGTCCGGATTCCTGATGGTCTGGCTGCTAGCTGCCCTGGCGGAAGGGCTCGTGATGTGGCTGTTCGGGCTCCGGGAAGCGCGTCGTCATATGGTCGACCACCGACTGATGGGCTTGCCACACGGTGCGGTTGGGGAAAATTCCGGCATTCTTCGGTTCATGATCGCCGCAAACGCGGATGTTACCTTCGCAGAACTGGCGCCGCGTATCGCGCCGCTCATCGTGGGCTGGGTGCTGGGGCCGACCGCTACAGGCCTATTCGCTGTCGCGCAACGCGCGACTGTCGTCATTCAACAGCCCGCACAGATATTGGGACAGGCGGCCTACGCCGAATTCGCAAAGCTGGCGCCATCCAAGGACGATCGCGCGAGGCTGCGCCGTGCGCTGATCACGAGCACGGGCATCGCCGTTGCGATCGCAATTCCGATCGTAGTGGCCCTGGCCGTCTGGTCGGATGAGCTCATCACTATCATCGGCGGCGCGGCATTCACTGCGGCGGGACCATTATTGTTGTGGCTCATCTTTGCGCGGCTGGTCCTTGTAGCGATGCCGCCGGCAAGCGCTGCCCTGGTCGCGCTTGGGCGGCCAGCCCTGTCCGTGACGGCCAATGCAGCGACAAGCCTCGCACTGATGCCGGCCATGCCGCTGTTCATGATGCATTTCGGATTGCTGGGCGCCGGGATGCATAGCTTGCTTCAGGCGATCGCCGTCGCTGTCCTTCTGGGATGGTTCGTTTGGCGCGCGAGCCGCGATGAAATGGACAAGCCGGGCGACTGATGCAGATAGCCTATGTCATCAACTCGATGGAGGGTGGCGGGGCGGCGTCGCCGGTCCCCGCCATTACGGGGGTGATGCGCAATTACGGCGTGAATGTCGCCGTCTTCGCTCTGACGCGAAGGAACGGCCACGCGATCGCCGCGATCGAAGCAGCCGGTCTCGATCTTTTTGTACGCCCGGGTGGCGAGCACGACCATCTGGCTGCGCTGCGCTGGCTGGACAAAGCCATATCCGATTGGGGCGCCACCCATATCTGGACCTCCCTGACGCGGGCCACGCTGCTGGGTCAGCTCGTCGGCAGGAAACGCGGCTTGCCGGTGGTGAGCTGGCAGCACAACGCGTTCCTGAAACCGGTTAATCTCCGGCTGTTGCGGGCTATGCGCGGCTTTTCCAAGCTTTGGGTCGCGGACTCGCGGAGCGTCGCGGACCTGACTGCGCAGCGGCTCGGGATATCTGCGGATCGCTTGTTCACATGGCCGATCTTCTCGGCGAATCCCGATGCCCCCGTGGCACGCGAATGGCGGATGGGTGAAACGATTCGTGTTGGAAGCCTCGGGCGACTTCATCCCGCGAAGGGGTACGATGTTCTGATCGCCGCATTGGTCAAGCTCGGCAGCCAAGGCTTTTCCCCGCCCGCGCCGTTCGAATTGCTGATCGCCGGTGAAGGCGCCGATCGGAGCCGTCTCGAGGCCGCGCTCGCTCAGGCTAATTTCAGCAACATTCGGCTCGTCGGCCATATATCCGATCCCAAGCCGTTCCTGGCTTCGCTGCATCTCTACGTTCAGCCGTCGCGACGCGAAGGGTTCTGCATCGCGGCGCATGAGGCGATGCAGGCGGGTGTGCCGGTGCTCGCCTCTTCCGTGGGGGAGCTTGTCCATAGTGTCGTGCCCGGTGTGACAGGCGAACTCGTTCCACCCGAAAATATCGGATCACTCGCGCAAGCGCTGAAAAATCTACTCGAAAATCCCGCACGGCTCGCCCGGATGGGGCGACAAGCACGCGCCGCGATCCTCGACTCGTACAGTGCGGAGCGCTTCGCCGCCGCAGGCTTCACGATCTTGAGCCAACTGGCCGCCGGAACGTCCGGTCAACGGCGCTAAGCGGCAGCGTACAGACCAACGAGCGGCGCCAGCCCCTCCAGGAACTGGAGCGCGCTGGCATGCCAGGTGAAACGCTGCCCATAGGCCGTGCAGGCATCGCGGTCGAGCGACAGCGCGCCGACAATGGCGGCTTCCAAATCCTCGTCCATGCGGCCCGTTTCGGGCGAGAGCACATCGATCGGGCCGGGCACGGGATAGGCCGCGACGGGCGTGCCGCAGGCGAGCGCCTCGATCATCACCAGCCCGAAGGTGTCGGTGCGGCTCGGGAAGATCAGCGCATCTGAATGGGCATAGGCGGCGGCGAGCGCGTCGCCCGAAAGCGCGCCGAGGAACAGTGCGTCAGGATAGCGGCGCCGCAAACCCTCAAGCGCCGGGCCATCGCCCACCACGACGCGGGTGCCGGGATGGCGGGTGTCCAGAAACGCCTCGACATTCTTTTCCACCGCGACCCGGCCGACGTAAAGCTGGATCGGGCGCGGCAACCCGGCGAGGGCTTCGGGCAGCGGATGGTTCGGATGGAAGCAGGATAGGTCAACCCCCCGTCCCCAGTGACGAACGTGCGGAATGCCGTTGACGCGCAGGGCATCGCGGATCGTCGGCGTCGAGGCGAGCACGGCGGACGAAGGACCGTGAAACCAGCGGATGAAGCGCCAGGTCCAGCGCGCCGGGATGCCCGAGCGCGATTCGATATAGTCCGGGAATTGCGTATGATAGGCGGTGGTGAAGGCATGGCCGTGGCGCAGGCACCAGCGGCGCGCGGCGATCCCCAGCGGGCCTTCGGTCGCGATATGGAGCGCGTCGGGCCGCTCCGCCTCGATCAGGCGGCCGATCGCTTCCGCGCCCGTGAGCGCCAGCCGGATCTCCGGGTAGGTTGGGCAGGGCAGCGAGCGGAAGCGATCGGGGGTAAGCAACGCGACATGATACCCCATGCGTTCGAGTTCCGCGCGAACCGAGCGCAATGTCCTGACCACACCGTTCACCTGGGGCTCCCAGGCATCGGTGACGATAACGATCCTCAAGCGGCGAGCCTGCGAATATTAGGCGCATCGCGGACGGCGATCTCGTCCGCCCAGTGGAGTACCTCCATCCGCCCGTCGAAATGCTCGACCAGCGCGGTGCAGCCCTCAACCCAGTCGCCGTCGTTATAATAAACGATGCCGTCGAAATCGCGAACCTCGGCTGTATGGATATGGCCGCAGACGACTCCGTCGACGCCCCGTGCCCGCGCCTCATGCGCCAGCGCTTCCTCGTAGCGCGAGATGAACTCAACCGCGTTCTTGACCTTGTGCTTGGCATGCTTGGCGATCGACCAGAAGGGCAGATCGAGCCAGCGCCGCACCGTGTTGATCGCCACGTTCAGCCGCAGCAACAGGCCATAGGCGGCGTCGCCCAGGAAGGCGAGCCAGCGGTGGCACATCACCACCGTGTCAAACTCGTCCCCATGCAGCACGAGCAGCTTGCGACCATCGGCGGTCTGGTGGATCGCCTGTCGCCTTATCTCGATGCCACCGAAGGTCATGCCCGTGAACTGACGGAACATCTCGTCATGGTTGCCGGGAATATAGACCACCCGCGTGCCGCGCTTGGCGCGCTTCATCACCCGCCAGACGATGTCGTTGTGGAGCGCAGGCCAGTACCAGCTCTTGCGCAGCCGCCAGCCGTCGATGATGTCGCCGACCAGGTACATCGTCTCGCTGTCGGTGGAGTCGAGAAAGTCGATCAGCATCTTCGCGTTGCACCCGCGCGTGCCGAGATGGATGTCGGAAATCCAGATGGTGCGATAACGGCGGCGCTGGCCCGGCCGTTCGGGCAATTTCGGCTCGATCGAATCGAAATCGAAACCTTCTTCGAACCCATTACTGTGGACGATGGCGTCCATGACGATCCCTTACATATTTGGTCTCGCCCGACGTCTATGGCAGATTATTGTTACAGTTTGAGTTTGGGGGGAGGGGGGTAATTGAGATGCAGTATCGTCCGCGTTGGGGATCGGAGAGGCTTGCATTGTGCTATTCACATCCATCAATATTCGGCGCCATCCTGGGCAACCACCACAGGCCCCAAAAAGACCTCGCGGACGCCTTGGGTGTACCTGCGCAAATCCGTTTCGTCGTCGTCGCCAGGCGCTATGTGGGTGAGTATGACGAACTTCACGCCCGCTCTTGTCGCGAGGCGGCCCACTTCCTGTGGAGAAATATGTTCCTGCAGCATGTGGTCGATCGTCGACTTCAAATCCTGTTCATTCCCTGAATATCCCTTTTTTATCCAGGTAATAATGGCATCCATATCCATGACTTCGATCACCAGGACGTCAGCGCCCATGGCCAGCTCCTCGAGGTCGCGGGAAGGTCCGGTGTCACCGGAAAATACTACTGAGCGATCCGGTGTATCGAAGCGATAGGAATAGGATCGGGCGGCGCCTGTGGGCCGCTTGTTTTCCGGGATGGTCACATAGTGCGAATTCTCGACGGCACTGACACGGACCTTGTCGTCCCGGTATACCTCCGTTGGGCGCGTAACGTCTATGTCATGGGCCTTCACAGTTTCACTGAGCGGCGGAATTGGCGGTGACTGCGCCGCATAAATGGCGATGGGGAGGCTCAGATAGTCGAGTGCCGACTTCACAAAAGCGCCGGTTCCGGGAGGGCCGTAAACGTCGAGCTGCCCCTTGGCGGCGGGTGTCCAGGAAAATCCGAGCATGGACGCCAGCCCCCCTACATGATCGAAATGAAGGTGGGTGAGAAAAACCTTCCGAATGTCAAATGGTTGGAAACCTGCCTTCGCCAGCGCATGCGAAACCCCTGGGCCGGCATCGATTAGATAAGCCCGGCCTCCCACCTGCAGGACATTTGCCGGCTCCGACCGTTTCGCGTGGGCGCGTGGCCCGCCCAGCGTCCCCAATGTAACGATCCGGGTAGCCTCCCCGGCGGAAATCGCCGCACCTTTAGCCTTCGAGCCTTCCCGAACCGGAGTTGGCGAGCCGGATGCCGGAACCGCGAATGTTCCAAAAGCGCACAAGGCCATGAGGGCGCATGGCATCCGGCGGCTGTTCCTAGAACGGCGTACGTTCGAGTTACACGGAAATGTCATGGCCGTTCCTCAGAATTGCACTGAAGCCTGAACGGCGATCGAACGGGGGCGTTCTGGAAACAACCAGACGCTTCCCGGAGACCCCGCGAACTGGTTGCGGAACGAAGCGGTTTTCTTGTCAGCAAGATTCTTGCCGATCATGGCAAGCTCCCAGCCCCCACTTTCTGGCCCGAAGCCGATGCGCAAGTCGAACTTGGCATGACCGGGCTGCTCAAGCAGCGGATCGGCCGTGGCGGACTGATAATATCGGGAGCTGAAATAGACGAGCGAGTCGGCGCGCAGTTCAAGCGCATCGGGAAGCGGCTGAACATAGGACATACCGACATTGCCGCTGAACTTGGGCGCGAAAGCTCGCCGCTTGCTCGACATGTCCTGAATGCAGTTCCGCGTGAGGGAATTGCCCAGGACGGTGCAAGGGGCGTTCGGATAGTCGAGATATTTCGCGTCAAGATAGGATACGTCAGCATGGAACGAGAGCCGCGCGTCGACCTTGGCATCGAACGAGAATTCCACCCCCTGTGAGCGCGAACGAGCGGCGTTGCTTAGAATCTGCGTCTGCAAACCCGACTGCAGTACAGTGTTCGTCGCCTCCTGCAACCCGCTATAATCGCTGCGGAAAATCGCGAGCGTGGTAAAGAGCTTTCGTCCGAACAGGCTTGCCTTGAACCCGGCCTCATAGGCATCGACAGTTTCCTCGCTCAGCTCGAAAAGTCTGACCGACTGCCCATAACCGCCTGCCTTGAAACCCTTCGTATAAGAGGCATAAGCCGTCATGCTTGGGCTGATCCGATAGCTCAGCTTGACCGAAGGCATCAGCTTGTCATCGTTATGACTGGTATTGGCAAAGTTGCCGAACTCGCCGCCAAGGGCCGTCCCGATAGCCGCCTGAGCTGCCGTGCTATAGGGATCGAATGCGCCAGCGGCCGCGATCGATCCGCCTTCACCGTAAATCAGATCTCTCTGGATTTTCTTGGTCACGGATGAATAGCGGACGCCAAGATCGAGGGAAAGCGACTGCGAAAACCTTGCGGTCAGTGAACCGAACACTGACCAGTTCTCGGTCTTTTGATAAAACGGATTACGTTGGGCGATGTGCGCGTTGGGCGACAGCGGCGAGCCGACAATTGCTCCAAAAGGAGCGAAATACAATCCAACATGGGAGTCCGCGTCAAGCTTTTCATGGGAGAAATATCCGCCGACCATGTACTCAAGCGATCTCCCGGTATTTGATTGCAGTCGAATCTCCTGGCTATACGTCTCGACGTTTTCTTCGTTATTTACGGTTTGCGTATGTGGCGCTCCAAATAGGCCTGGCACAGGAAATGGAGCAACGTCGGCGATCACTTGATTGTCGTGTTCAAAATATGCAGTGGTCGCCGTCAATGTCGCGAAGTTGAACTCAAGCGAGTTCGTCAGCATGAATTCGGTCATGTCGTAATCAAAAGTGCCGCCGAAATTATTCGCATGATAGTTGAATTTTCCGTCGACGGCCTGACCGGAAATCAGATAGCGCCGGCACGTTCCTGCGGGCGCGCCGTAGATCGGATCGCCGGGGCACTTGTCTCCCTCAACCGCAGGATGATCGCGCATCCGAACAACATCCACACGAAGGTCCGTTGTCCAGGTGGCGTTTGGCCGCCACCGAAGCGAAAAACGGCCCACCGCATCCCGATTGCGAGGTTCGTCTCGGCCGAGCGATTCATTGCGCACATATCCGTCCATTCCGTAAAGCTTGCCGGCGACGCGCACCGCCAACACATCGGAGAGAGGTATGTCGAGTCCCAGTTCGGCGCTGTATTCCCCGTCCGCCGGGGCGTAGAGCGCCGATGCGTTAATTCCAAACTCGAACTCCGGCTTGCGGGTGGTTATGTTGAGCGCGCCCGCGATGACATTATTGCCAAAGAAGGTGGTTTGCGGCCCCTTGAGAACTTCCAGCCGCTGTATATCGAACAGAGCCGCCGCCGAGGCGCGTGAGCGACCGCGATAAACACCGTCAACAAACGTGCCTACCGCCTGTTCAAAGCCAGCATTCAGGCCCGAACCCACACCGCGAATATTCATCAGATTTACCGCCGGAGCTGCGGCGAGCCGAATGCCCGGCAACCTGACGGAAAGATCCTGCAACGAGGTGATGTTGTTTCTCGCCAGACTTTCGCCGGTCGCTACCGATACCGATACCGGGACGTCCTGAAGCCGTTGCTCGCGGCGTTGGGCGGTCACGACGATCTCGCCCGACGACGTGTTGGATTCCGACGAGGATCCAGACTCTGCTCCTTCCGAATGTCGAAGTTCACGTCCAAGAGTGTACGAACGCCCGTCTCCAGAGGCAATTCGGAGTCCCGTGCCGGCGATCAGACGGCGCAGCCCCCGCTCGACAGACATGCGCCCTTTAACCTCACGAGTTCGCTGGCCTTGCGCGGCACTTTCGGCGACAAGTATCTGAATGTCCGCTTGGCGGGCGAATTCCGGAATACCGGTTGTTGCGGATTGCTCCGGCACGTCGAAAGTTCGCATCTGCGCCGCCGCCGGTGTCGCTGCCACATAGATCGCAATCGAGGCGGCCAACGCCCCGCGTACATCGCTGCTCGCCATCCTCTACCCCCTTTTGCCGATCTATTTCGGCTTCACGGAGTATGATGTGTGAGCGCGAGGCTTCCGTTGGCCCATCACGAATTTATTTTAGTTGCGCAAGAGGATGATGCGATCACCACGCGTCTCTACCCTGGCAGCCAGCAGGCTCCCGGCCGCACGCGCGAACGCATCTGGTTCGTTGGTACGAAATCGGCCGATCATCTTTTCTCCGGCCAGGCCGGGATCGGCCACTTCGATTTGGACGGTGTTGTAGCGGTTGAACTCCGCCGCCGCCTCAGCGACGGTATCGCCGTCGAAGATGAGTTCTCCGTTGCGCCAAGACAACGTCCGTTCGATCTCGTCGTTGGCGACCACGATCGGCATGGATCCGGCGCGATCGCTCACAACGGCGCGTGCGCCTGCCACGACGCGGCGGACCTTGGCCTCGTCGCCGACGTTCCAGACCTCGACAACACCCTCAGTTACTTGAACGTCCGCACCGTCTTCGGTTCGGCGCACCGAAAAGGCGGTGCCGACAGCCTTCACCCGCGCCTCACCCGCTTCGACGATGAATGGGCGCGCACGGTCCTTCGCAACCTGAAACCATACCTCTCCCTGTCCCAGCGCAACTTTGCGCACTTCCGGCTCGATGCTGATAGCGAGTTTCGTCTGTGTGTTGACGGCAGCCAGGGAGCCGTCACTCAGCGGAACCCGGCGGATTTCGCCCAGAGCCGTTTCGATGCGTTCCGGCGGCGACAGCCATGGCCGGATGCTAACAGCGATCGCGGCCACGCTTGCCGCCGCCAGACCGCCGGAGATCAAGCGCCGCCGCGACGGCCAGCGGCTATGATCGAAGTCTTGGCTGGACTCATCATGATGGGCACCGCGCAGCGCGCTTGCCCGGTCGAGCATGGCCCACGCCGCCTGAGCACGGAATAAAGCACCCTGCCGACGATCGTCACCGGCAAGCCACGCCTCCAGCTCGGCACGCGTCGCGGGATCGTCGCCCGAATGGTCGAGACGAGCGACCCACGCCGCGGCGCTGTCATATATCGCTTGTGGTGTTTCGCGCTCGTTCATCTCGTTCCGGTCTGGTGAGTTTACGTTCAACTGCTTGATTACCGTCGGCGATTGCTCTCAGGATCAGCTTGAGCCCCTTCTTCACGTCGTTCTCGACGATATAGTCGGGCACGCCGATCGCCTCCGCCACCTTGCGCTGCGAAAGGCCTTCGATCTTGCGCAATTCGAAGACCCGTCGGCACCGCTCGGGCAAAGCTTCGATCAGCCGTCGCACGCGTGCCAGCTCCTGCCGACTGGCGGCTATGCGCTCAGGAGACGGTTCTTCTTCAACGATGTTCAGGGCGTCGATTTCCGCTACCGTCTCGATGTTCACGACGCGCGCGCGGCGCAATTTCATCAGGACGATGCTGCGGGCAGTAGTAAAGAGATAGGCGCGCGCATTGTGAATGTGGCTTACGTCTGCGAGCCGGGCGATTTGACAATAGGCTTCCTGGATCACGTCTTCGAGATCATCGGGATTGATCGTACGGCAAAGCCAGGCGCGCAGATCAGCTTCGTGGGGCAGAATTTCGTTTCCCACCCACTCCATGAACCTGTGCCGATCCTTGCCGTTCACACGCCGCGCCTACACTATCCCGCTTTGAATCTATAATGCATGGTGGAAGATTATCCGTTCGCCCCTAGAAACTTTGGCGCAGTATGGCTTCGCCCGGAAATGGCCGGTTTGAAAGTGAGGGCGATATCACAAAAACGAGCGTATGACCGTCCCTCCCGGCCGCTACTCCTTCATGACGATCTCGCCGAATTGCGGCCCGCTTTCGAGACAACGGTGCGCCTCGACGATGTCGTCGAAGTCGAAGACGCGGTCGATCGCAGGGACCAGCGTGCCAGAACCCAAGACATCGCGGGCACGGTGCGCTCGCGGCGGACCAACGACGCGATGGGCCGGGTGACCCCGGATCGGCGATAACGATCCTCGACCCGCCCGCAAGAGGGGTTCGGTAAATGCCGGATAATGCGTCCCGGCGATCTCGAATGGGCGCTTATATCAGCGGACGCCTGAAATGCTGCGGAAAACGAGCTGGTCGCTTCCGGTGGACAGGCGCCGGAATCTCAAAAGCAGGATGAACAGGCCAAGATTTCCGAAGAAATAGTGCGAGACCCAGATTTGATCGATAAGCCGGCTCTTCGGAAGATCGGACGGGCTGATCACCGGCAGGCACAGCAATAGGGCAACCAGCGCCAGCGCGGCCGAGGAGAATGCGTTGCGTTCGATCATGATTCTGCCCGTGATGATATAGCCCAGCGGCAGCAGCAGAAGCGCCATATAATGACTCCATGTCAGCGGCGCGACCATCAGCGAGAGACAGAGAATGGCAGACATCTCGATCAATCGCGCGAAATCGGTTTCAGGCTGCCTCCCCTTGCCGAAGATCACCACCACCGCCAATACCATAATGGTGATTCCACGCGATCGGAGAAGCCATCGTGAAACACATCGCCGCGAATAAGAGCGGCATGGCCTTTAGCCGGAATTCGGTTGATTTCAACCATTTTCAGATTTTCCGCCAGCGAAAGAGCTACTCAAAAAGCCAGATTTTGCGCCAGTCTAATTTGTAGCACTTTTGATGTTACACCGGACCCCGAAAAGCCCGCAATTACCAATTACCAATTAATCCCCATACCATCGATGCCAATGGTCAGAGTTTGAAATGTGGTGTGCCTGGACCTCACGGCGTTTCGAATGGCATCTCGCAATGTCCGTGAACGCGCCCTTGCGGCCGCTACACCTTCACGACGATCTTGCCGAATTGCCGCCCGCTTTCGAGATAGCGGTGCGCCTCGACGATGTCGTCGAAGTCGAAGACGCGGTCGATCGCAGGGACCAGCTTGCCCGAGCGCAGGGCATCGCTGAGGAACGCTACCGCCTGGCCGAGCCGGGCTTCGTCCAGAAAAAGCTCCCTCGCCGGCGTCCACCCCTTCAGGGTCAGCATCTTCTTGATATAGTCGATCAGCGGAAGCGCGGCCTGATGATCGCCGCTGGCACCGAAGAGATAGATCAGGCCGTTCGGGGCCGTCAGTTTCGTCAGGGTCGCCAACAGATCGCCACCGACCGAATCGAACACGACCCGCGCGCCGCGCCCTTCGGTGATCTTCATGACCTCCTCGACCGCATCACTCTCCTGATAGGCGACGACATGCCTGGCGCCGACGCCGAGCAGCTTCTGCCGCTTCGTACTGGTCCGCGTCAGCGCGATCGGCACCGCGCCCAGCAGGTTCAGGAGCTGGATCGCCGCGATCCCGACGCTGCTCGATGCGGCCGTGATCACCACGGGCTCGCCCGATGCGATCCCGGCGTCGTCGAAAATGGCGCTGTAGAGCGTCAGGAACATGACCCAGATCGAAGCGCCCTGCTCGAACGACAGACCCTCCGGCTGCCTGACCACCACCCGGCCCGGCGCGAGCACCATCTCGCCATAGCTGGCATATTGGTTGATGTCGAAGGCCGGGATCAGGTTCACGGGATCGCCGACCGTCACATGCGTGACATTCCGTCCGACGGCCTCAACGATGCCCGCCGCCTCATAGCCCATGCTGGCGGGCAGGTGGGGCTTGCTGAAGGATGGATCGCGCCGCCGCAGCGCATCGGTGAAATTGAGCCCCAGCGCCTTGACGGCGATCAGAACCTCGTCGTCGCCCGGCACTGGCCTGTCGACCTCGACGATCTCCAGAACTTCCGGGCCGCCAAATTCGCGAAACTGGATGGATCGAGGCATGGGCATGATATCCTTATGCGGGCGACGCGGGCGATAGAGTGTCCTGCATCCCGGAATTCGGTTACGATGCGGACCAAAGCGAAGTCAACGATTGTAGGACAGTGCTTCCCCGGCGCTTATCCGCCCCAGGGCCGCTCCCGGAACCATTTGGTGATGACATATTTGGTGCCCTTGCGGACCTTCATGCCCTGATGAAGCGTGTTGGGGTTGGGTGCGCCCCAGGCAAGCATGTTGTTCCAGCACAATATTTTCCCCGTTTCCGGCTGGACGATCTTGTCGATCGCCTTGAAGCGGGTGGCACCGCCAGCCTCGGGCTCGTTGAGGTAGATCATCGCTGTCCAGCTCCGCTGGCCGCTCACCGTGCAATGGGTTGCATAGTCGGCGCCGTCGGGCTCGAAATAATCGGTGTGGAGCTTGAATTCCTGGCCGGGCGCGTAGCGCTGGCCCTGCATCGGCTCGCCATAATCGACATGCAGGCCGAGGAAACTGGCGATGCGCTCGTCGAGCGCGGTGGTCAGCGGGTGCGCGGGATCGAGATCGCAGGTCTCGCTGGTGCGGAATAGCGGGTCGCCATTGTCGTCGGCGATGGTGGATGGGCGCCGGCGCGCGTCGATCATCGCCACGATCTCGGCGCATTCGGCCGCCTCCAGGAAGCCGCGCCTGATGAACAGGTCGAGCTTTGGGCTGGGGACTTTCTGGGCGCCTTCGAAGGGCTGGGCAAAGCCGGTCATCAGATTGTCTTTAGGCACCCTCGGGCGGATTGGCTATCGTCCGACGGATTAACGCCCGAGCAACAGCGGCACCGGGCTTTCGAACAGCATGTGGCGCGTCACGCCCCCGAACAGCGCCTGACGCATGCGCGAATGGCCATAGGCGCCGAGCACGCAATAGGCGGGGTCGATATCCTTCACCACCGTCATCAGCTCGGTGGCGATGGCGCCCGTGGCGGAGCGGTATTCGATCCGGCTATTGATGTCGTGGCGCGAAAGATAGGCGGCCGCCTCGTCGATCGGCGTGCCTTCGTTGCGGCCGATCTCGATCAGGGTCACGCGCTGCGCGAGTTGCAGCAGCGGCGTCGCCGCCCGAACGGTTCGGCTGATCTCGGCCGATCCGTTCCAGCCGATCAGGGCGTGGCCGCCTGGTTCGAACGCGCGATCCGACGCCGGCACCGCCAGCACCAGCGTCCCCGATTTCATCACGACGTCGGATACGATCGTCTGCATGTCCGGCGAAGGCGCGACGTCGAAATAGGTATTGAGCACGATGACGTCAGCGATCAGCGTACGATCCTCGAGGCTCAGCGCAATGTCGCCGATCATCTGCTGGCAATTCCACGACACATTCTCGGATTCGAGCCGCGTGTTGATGGCGGCGAGATGCCGCCCCTCGCGGTCGCGCGCCTCCTCGATGAAGGTCGCCTCGAGGCCGGAGACGGCGAAGTCGGTGCCGACCAGCACCGGCGGCTCGACCACATCGAGACAGATGAGGTGCCCTGAAAGCGCGCGCGTGAGATCGAGCGCCGCCTGCAGCCGCGACTCCTGGCCCACATCATCATGAACCAGGAGCAGAATGTTTTTCATGGCGCGACTTCCTATGGCCGCCCTACGGCGAGTCCGCCGATCATAGTGAACCCCGGCGAGCACCGGCACCACTCAGGAAAGTTACGGAGGCGAAAGCGATGTCCCTTGTTGCCGCGTCACCAGAACCGCTTCAGCTCCACCAGATTTCGATAGCCCCGGTGCGCGCGCTCGACCAGCTCCGCCCGGTCGGTTTCGGCCACAACCGCTCCGGCATCCAGACCCAGACGGCCGAGAAGCTCGGGGATGGTGGCGAGGTCGTTCAACTCGCCGAGATCGTCCTGAAAGGCCTGGAGTTGCTCCAGAAACGCTTGATAGTCGGCTGATCCCGGGTAGAGCGCGGCGAAAAATTCGGTCGCATAGCGCAGCTTCTTGGCCTGCTTGCGAAGCTCGTGCCGCTCCGCGTCGGGAAGGTCGATCAGATGGCGGCCGCGCCGCTTGAGCGTCTTGCGGCGCGCCTTGAGTATCGCGCGGGCGGTGACGGCGATGTCCTGCCCGGACAAGGCCGGATCAGCGGGCACCGTCCGCCAGTCGCCGAACGCCAGCCATTCGCTGAGGTCGAGCATGAGGATGCGGGTCCGCGCCGAATCGACCTCGGCGAGCGCGCGGTCGAACGCGGCCACTCGCCTTTCCGTGACGACCTTGCCCTCGGTCTCGGGCAGGCGCGGGATCAGCACGTCGAGATCGCGCACGTCGCCCAGCGCCGCCGCCAGCCAGCGCAACTCGGCGCGGAGCAATTGTGCCTTCCCATCCTCGGCGAACATCGGGCCGAACACCGAAAAGGCCGAACGCAGCCGCCGCAACCCGACCCGCGCCTGATGCAGCGGCTCGGGTGTGCCCTTGGCCATCAGCGACGTCTCGTTGAGGCGGTACTGGCGGATGCACGCATGCGCGATTGTCTCGAAGGCGCTCGCGGTGCTGTCATCGGGCGCGAGGTCGATCGGCTCCGCCTTGACCGCCTTGCCGCGTTTCTCACGCAACAGATAGCCGCGCTCGGATTTGGAACGCACGCCTAGCCGCAGCGGCACATGATCCCCCAGCCGCTTCGCCAGCGCGAAGATCGCGCGCGGGTCGCCGCGCTCGAGTTCCAGCTCAACCTCGCGAACCTGTTCGACGTGCCGCCCCGCGCGCACCTCACCGCAATCGTCGGCGATCAGGATCGTTGCGCCCCCGAGTCGCACCTTGTGAACCTTGCGCTCGATCTCGGTGACGAAGGCGCGCCCGAGATGCCTCAACGCCTCCGCACCCACCGCCTCGGCAAGCGGACCCGCCCGGCTCAGCACCGGCCGCGTCCCGGCGATATCCTGCTCCCATTCGGGCCGGACGAACAGCCCACTGACGGGGCCGCGCTGCGCCTTCACCGTCTGGACATGGCGGCCGTTCGACTTGCGCACGCGAAGCGAAAATCCAGCCTTTTTCAAATCGTTGCCCGGAGTGTCATAATAAGTGGAAACGAGCGACAGCGTCCCACCCTCGGCGGCGGCATCGAGCGCGGACAGGTCGAGCCTCGGCTCGTCGGCCGGCAACTCCAGCTTGAGCTCCTTCTCGATGCCCTCGCTCATTCAAGCTCCCGCGCGGACGTACCCTACCGCGTCAATCTCCTGCTTTCGGATCGATCCGGAAGCGGGAGACGCGGCATGTCTCAGTGCGCCGCGCCCCAGCTAGCCCCGGTTCCGACCTCGACGTCAAGAGGCAGCAAACCACCTCGCTGCCGCGGAATGGTTCCGAGCGCCTTCGTTTGGCGATTTTGCAAAACGGGCGCGCTCATGGTACGAAATAGTCATACTAACGAGGCGCTATGGGCGAAGTACGGAAAATCAGCATCGCATTGACGGAAGAACTCGCCGCCGATGTCGAGCGCGCCGTCACCAGCGGCGATTATGCGAGCACCAGCGAAGTCATCCGGGACGCCTTGCGGGGCTGGAAGGAGGATCGGGCGGCCAAGGCAGCCCGGATCGAAGACCTGCGCCGAGCATGGTCCGAAGGTCTCGCCAGCGGCGATCCCCTTCCGGTTGACGACGACTGGTTCGCCTCGATTGGCAAGCGCGGCATGGAGCGTCTGGCAAAAGCGCGCGGCGCCCGCTGATGCGGCTGGTCTATCTGCCGAGTGCGGATGACGACATTCTCGATATCTTCGTGACGATCGCGCTTGATAACGAACCGGCGGCGCACCGCTTCGTCGATCGTCTGCGCACAGCCATATTACGGCTCGCCGACTATCCCGAAAGCGCCCCCCGTCGCGACGACATCGCCCCCGGCATGCGCGGTCTCGTCTTCGGGCGATATCTGGCGCTCTATCGGATCAACGGCGACAGCGTGGAAATCGTCCGCGTGCGTCACGGAATGCGGGATTTGCCGAACATGTCTGAGTGAGGAGAATACCGTCATGCCAGCGAAGGCTCGCATCCATGTCTCTCGCCTCCACGATGTCATCGAAGATCGCAAGAGACATAGGCCCCAGCCTCCGCTGGGGCGACGGGCGAGCGGGCTTCGGCCTATAGCGAAATTTTCCCTTGGAATTAGATTGTGCTCGAATGTGCGTAGGGGGAGGTAGGCGGTGTTCGTATTCTGGTGGACAGGAAGGGGCTATCTCACGCCGGTTATTCTGCTGACGGTGCTCATTCTGTCTGGATTGATCCTCCAAATCGGAAGGCCCTTGCTACCAGACGCACCGTGGTTCTGGGGGCTGGCGTTCGTATTTGCTGGCGTAGTTAATTGGTTTGTCGGCCGCCGACGAAATGCCCGCAAAATTGCTGCAGTTCGTTCATCGCGTCTACGTGACAAGCTGATATATCCTGCCCGGAATAAATTTATGTCGCTGCCGTTTGAAATATGGTCGATTCCGCTCGTGATAGGCGGGTTTATTGCCATCGGGCACGGAATGGCCCCATGATGTCCATGTTCTCTGCTCAACTCCGTTCGGGCTGAGCCTATCGACGCCTCTTTCTGGAAAAAGGGAGCACTTCGACAAGCTCAGTGCGAACGGGCTGATACACCCGACTGGACTCTAATGCGCCGCCCCCCAGCTTGCCCCCGTCCCAATCTCGACATCCAGCGGCACCTTGAGATGGACCGCCGGCATCGCCGCGCCCGCCATTGTCGCGCGGATCACCGCGCTCGCCGCTTCCACCTGATCGGGCGCCAGCTCGAACACCAGCTCGTCATGCACCTGCAGCAGCATCTTCACGTCGCCTAGGCCCGCCTTCGCCAGCGCGCCGGGCATGCGGGCCATCGCGCGCTTGATGATGTCGGCGCTGGTGCCCTGGATCGGCGCGTTGATCGCGGCGCGCTCGCTGCCCTGGCGCTCCGCCTGTTTGGGCGACTGGATGCGCGGAAAGTGGGTCTTGCGGCCGAAGAGCGTTGTGACGTGGCCCTGCTCGCGGGCGTGGGTCAGCGTCTCGGCGATGTAGCGGTTGATGCCGGGAAAGCGTTCGAAATAGCGGTCGATCATCGCCTGCGCCTCGTCCGCCGCGATGCCGAGCCGGCCCGCAAGCCCCCAGCGCGAGATGCCGTAAAGGATCGAGAAATTGATCGTCTTGGCGCGCCCGCGCGTGTCGCGGTTGACCTCGCCGAACAGCTCCTGCGCGGTCAGGCTGTGGATGTCGTCGCCGCGCGCGAAGGCGGCCTGGAGCGCGGGCACATCGGCCATGTGCGCGGCGAGCCTGAGCTCGATCTGGCTGTAGTCGGCCGAGAGCAGCAGCTTGCCCGGCTCGGCGACGAACGCATCGCGGATGCGGCGGCCGATCTCGGTGCGAATGGGGATGTTCTGAAGATTGGGGTCGGTCGAGGCGAGGCGGCCGGTCTGGGCATGGGCGAGGCCGAAGCTGGTGTGGACCCGCCCGGTCGCGGGATTGATGCTCGCCTGCAGCGCGTCGGTATAGGTCGACTTGAGCTTGGTGAGCTGGCGCCAGTCGAGCACCTTGCCACAGATCGGGTTGTCGGGCGCGAGACGCTCAAGCTCCGACACGTCGGTCGAATAGATGCCGCTCTTGCCCTTGCGGCCGCCCTTGAGGCCCATCCGCTCGAACAGCACGTCGCCGAGTTGCTTGGGGCTGCCGATGGTGAATGGGCCGCCGGCTATCGTGTAGATTTCCTCTTCGAGAACAGCGGTTTGCGCCGCGAACTCGGTCGAGAGCCGGGACAGTTCCTCGCGGTCGACCTTGATCCCCGCGCGCTCCATCTCGGCGACGACCGGGATCAGCGGGCGATCGACCAGCTCATAGACGCGGGTGGCGGCCTCGCGGGCGAGGCGCGGCTTCAGCTTCTGCCAGAGGCGCAGCGTCACGTCGGCATCCTCGGCGGCATATTCGGTGGCGCGGGCGAGATCGACCTTGTCGAAGCTGATCGCCTTCTTGCCGGCCCCGGTCACGTCCTTGAAGGCAATCGGGCAATGGCCGACATGGAGCTGGCACAATTCGTCCATGCCATGATTGTGCAGGCCCGCGTCGAGCGCGAAGCTGATCAGCATCGTGTCGTCATAGGGGTGGACGTCGATGCCGTTGCGGCGGAACATGATCAGGTCATATTTGAGGTTCTGGCCGATCTTAAGGACGGCCGGATCCTCCAGCAGCGGCTTGAGCTTCGCCAGCGCGGCCGCGAGCGGAAGCTGCTCGGGAGCGTCGCTCAGCAACCCGTCGCCGACATGGCCGACGGGTATGTAGCAGGCCTTGCCCGCCTCGGTCGCGAGGCTGACGCCGACCAGCCGTGCGCGAATGCAGTCGATATCATCGGTCTCGGTATCCACCGCGACGATGCCGTTCTTGCGCGCCTCCGCGATCCAGCGGTCGAGCGCCTCCTCGGTGACGACCGTCTCATAGGCCTTGTGGTCGAACGGAACGGTCTCGGCGGGCGGCGGAGGCGGAGCGGGTTTGGCTGGGGAGGTCGCCAGCGGCGACGTTATGCTGCTGCCGTTGCCAGGCCCCGCGCCGCCGACGCGGCCAAGCAGCGACTTGAAGCCCTGATCCTCGAGAAAGGCGCGCAGCGGCTCGGGCGGGATGCCCTTGAGGACGAGGTCGTCGAGCGGCTCGGGCAGCGGGCTGTCGCACACCAGCGTCACCAGCTCCTTGCTCAGCCGCGCATTGCCGGCATGCTCGATCAGGGATTCGCGCAGCTTGGGCTTGGCGATGCCGGGCGCGGCCGCGAGCACGGCTTCGAGGTCACCATGCTCGACGATGAGCTGCGAGGCGGTCTTGGGGCCGACACCCGGCACGCCCGGCACATTGTCGACGCTGTCTCCCATCAGCGCCAGCACGTCGCCCAGCTTCTCGGGCGGCACGCCGAATTTCTCGATCACATAGTCGCGGCCGATGCGGCGGTTGTTCATCGTGTCGAGCATGTCGAGGCCCGGCTCGATGAGCTGCATCAGATCCTTGTCGGAGGAAACGATCGTGACCTGCCAGCCATCCCTGAGCGCGGCCTTGGCATAGCAGGCGATGATGTCGTCGGCCTCCAACCCCTCCTCCTCGATGCACGGCACCGAGAAAGCGCGGGTCGCCGCGCGCACCAGCGGGAATTGTGGCACCAGCTCGGGCGGCGGCGGCGGGCGGTGCGCCTTGTACTTGTCGTAGAGGGCGTTGCGGAAGGTGTGCGCGGAGGCGTCGAAGATCACCGCGAGATGGGTCGGCCCGTCCGCCTTGTGGAGATCATCGACCAGCCGCCACAGCATCGTCGTGAAGCCATAGACCGCGCCGGCGGGCACGCCATGCGCGTTGGTGAGCGGCGGCAGGCGGTGAAAGGCGCGGAAGATATAGCTCGAACCGTCGACGAGATAGAGATGATTGGCGGCCATGGCGGGCTGGTTAGCAGGCGGGCGGGGAAAGGGCGAGATGGGGAATGAACCGAATGCCCGATGGCCCTGAGCTTGCCGAAGGGCATTTTCTCTCTTTTTACCGCCATGGAAAGAAAGGACGGGGCTTCGACAAGCTCAGCCCGAACGGATAGAGCCACTGTATGGACCAGATGATCGCCGTCTCCACCATCGCGCACACGATCCAGCTCGTCATGGCGCCGGTGTTCATGGTCGCCGGCATCGCCGGGCTGCTCAACCTGCTGGCACTCAGACTCAATCGGATCGTCGATCGGGCACGGGTGCTCGGCGGGGATTTCACCGCGCCCGATCATCCCGATCATGCACGGCAGGTGTGGGAGCTGCGCATTCTCGATCGTCGCATCCGGATCGTGAACCGGGCGATCCTGCTCTGCACGGCGAGCGCGATCGCGATCTGTCTGGTGGTGGCGGGGCTGTTCATCGCGGCGCTGGCCGATCTCAACGTCGGGCGGTGGATCGCGGTCGCCTTCATCCTGGCAATGCTGCTGCTGATCAGCGGGCTGGGCGCTTTCCTGCTTGAAATCCGCCTGGCGCTCTACACCATCCGGGTTCCGGTTGAGCTGCTCGAGCGCGAGGACGAAAGACGCGGAATGCTTCCGGACATCAATATCTTCCGAAAATGAAAAAGGACCGCCGGGGGCCTTCCCCGGCGATCCCTTGACATGGTCAGCGGCCGGAGGTTCCAGCCTGGGAGACTCTGGCGTGGGCCTTAGCCCCGCATCTCCCAAACGAACCGAACCGACCTCTCTGCTTGACCATGAGACATCGGATCACCTCCTTTCGCTGGTTGAAGACTGACTGGGAACATGATTCATCCCGAGTCGCGGCGCAAGACTTGTTTTTAAAAATTTTTCGGACAAGAATCAGAGCTTCGGCCCCATGGTATTCGGTTCCCCGGCGAAGGCCGGGGTCCAGTTGGGAAAGCCGTGCAAGAGCGCGCTTCATCGGATGGACATTCCAACAGGCCCCCGGCCTTCGCCGGGGTACTAAGCCTTGCCGAACTGAACGCGCAGTTCGTCCTTGGCCTGCTCCAGGATCCTGCGCTGCTTGGGATCGAGATCCTCGCCCGCGCGATTGATGTAGAAGGTCAGCATCGACATCGCCGAGCGGAAGGGCGTGCTCTTGCGCCGTCGCGATCGTTCCGCACTATGCTTCAGCGACGAGGCGATCCGCGCGGGGTCATCCATCGTGAATACTTTTCTTTCAAGATCAAGCGCATCCGACTTTTCCGTCACGCGCTGCGACCATCTGCGCAGAACCATCTCACCCTCTCCGCTTGAAATATTGGATTTCGCGTTCATGCCGCTCGGCGGCTTCCCGGCTGCCGAACGTGCCGAGGTTGCGCCGTCTGCCGGTCTTCTCATCCTTCTTTCGCGAATAGAGCCGATACTGGCCCGATTTAAGTTTCCGGATCATGCGGATGAAACGGTTTTGCCGCCCGCGCCGTTCCAAATTCGGTTAACAGATCGTCGCATCGGACGACGGGAGAGCGGGACCGGCTTATATCGGCGGCGGCGCGCTGGTCCCGGGATAGCCCTTCATCGCAGGAGGGAGGCACCCACCTTGGCCGTGCCCCCGCCATCCACCGGAAAGTTCGCGCCGGTGATGAAGGTCGATTCATCGGACGCGAGGAACAGGCCCGCATAAGCGACATCGATGGAATAGCCGAAGCGCGCCAGAAGCGACTTTCCATCGAGCATTCGACGGGCATCCGGACTTGTCGCCATCATTGCGTCCGAAGCCGGCGTCGAGATCGATCCCGGCGAGATCGCGTTGACCCGGATCCAATGAGGAGCACCTTCGGCCGCCAATTGGCGCGTGAGGCCGATTACCCCGCTTTTGCCCGCGGCATGCGCCGCCGCACCGATGCCGCCGAGGACTTCCGTGCCGCGCATCCCGGAAATCGACGCGATGTTGATGATCGAGCCTCCGCCTCGCGCGATCAGGTGGCGCCACGTGGCCTGCGACGGAACGAAAACCGCATCCAGCTCCATCCGCAGCGTTTCGTGCCACTGCTCCATCGTCATTTCGGCGAACGGCGCGAAATGGACGCCGGCGCCGTTGTTGTAGAGGATGTCGATGCCCCCGTGCCGTGCGGCGACCCCGTCGACCCACGACCGGACCTCCGTCTCGTCCGATGCGTCGACCAGAGCCAGGTCAACCGTGATTCCTCTCTCCCGCGCCAGCTCCTTCATCCCCGAGAGACGATCGGCATTGATGTCGCATCCGGCGACGATCGCGCCAGCCCTCGCGAACAGCAGCGCGATCTCACGCCCCTGGCCGCCGCCGACCCCGGTTACCAGGACTACCTTGCCGGCAAGGCGACCCTCTACCGGGCCGCGGCTCGTGCGGTCGCCCGTGCCGGCATTTTCCTTCTCATTCGCCAACGATCAGTCGCGGATCGCGCGATAGTGCGGCGAAACCGCCTCCCACAGATAGGTGTCTCCCACATGCGGCCCGAGCGGGCCGGGGAACGGCCTGGATCCCCCTTGCGGAGGGGTGCCGACTTCGCGACGCGCGGTTGTCATCAGCTTCACGCCCTCCTCGTTGACCTCGTAGAGTGTCAGCAAGTCATAGTCCGGCCTCGTCGCGAAGGTTTCCGGATGGCCGTAGCTGAAGTCCGGCCGCGAACGATATGCCCGGCTGCCGAGGTGGGTCGGCATCTTTATCATGGTGGCCACATGGTCCTTGCACCATTGTGCCCATTCCTCGGACTTGTCGCCGGTGTTGGTGAGGGCCGTAACGAAATATCTTGCCGTCTTGGGCCGCTCGCTGACTGCCTGATACTCAGGCGAAATCGCTTCCCACAGGAAGGTTTCCCCCACGCGGGGCCCGAGCGGGCTTGGGAAAGACCGGGTTTCGGCCGCCGGGCCGGCGCCAGTTGGCCGACTATTGGTTGTCAGGAATTCCAGCCCCTGCTCATCATGCTCGTAGAATGTCATCAGGTTGTACGACGGCATTGTCGGCAGCACCTCGGCATGGGCAAAGGAGAAATCCGGCCGCGCGCGGAACGCCTGGCATCCGATGAAGCCAGGCAATTTGATCATGTCGGCAACATGCTCCTTGGCCCATTCGGTCCATTCCTCGGCCTTGTCTCCCATGTCGCAGAAAACCGTCGAAAGATATTTCCTCATATTGACTCCTCTTGAACTATTGATCTCGATGCGCTCGCCGGGTCGAGGCTCGATACCCGGAATCTCGATCGTTCGAGGAGCCGCGGCTCAAGCCCTTGCCCGAGCCGCGCCCCTCAAATAGTGCCGGTGCGGCGATGGTGCCGGCGCATCGTCCGGCACGACCAGCTCACATCTTCAAAGGCGCTTCACGCCGACCGTTATTCCGTAAGTGCGCGGCGCGCCCGCGCTGAAGGTATCATCGCCACCCTCCTGGAAGTGGGACCGGATCCTCTCATTTGCCAGATTCGCGCCCCAGACGCGGACATAGAATCCGCTGTCGAGCTGCCAGGACGCCGACGCCGAAACCGAATGGTATGAGTTTTGCCGCCGCCGGTTGTCCGGTTCCCAATAGAAGCCGCTGTTGTAGCTGTCGGTAACCGAGAAGCCGAGGTTACTGCCCTCCAGCGGAACCGTATATTGAAGACCGATATTGCCCGTCACCTTCGGCGCTCTCATCATCCTGCCGCCGGATCGGTCGCAGAGGCCGGTGGTGTTTCCGCCCGTGAGGGCCCCTGTTGGAGATTTATTTTGAACCGAACAAACGGCGCGCGGGAAGTCGAGATATTTCGCATCAAGGAAGGTCACGCCGCCCGACGCTGTGAGCTGACTTGTCAGCGCGGCCTGGAAATCGGCGTCGATACCCTTCGACCGCGCCTTCGCTGCGTTCAACAGGAACGTCACGCCCAACGGGACGAGCGTTCGTATCTGAAGATCCTTATAATCCGCGTAGAAAGCGTCCACGTTGAAGCGCAACTTGCGATCGAACAACAGGGATTTGAAGCCAACCTCGAAGGAGTCGACCTTCTCAGGATCGGCCGGCGGATTGGTGAGGGTCGACAGATTGTAGATGCCGCTCTTGAAACCGCGGTTGTAAGAGGCATAGAGCATCACGTCATCGCTTGGCTTGTAATCGATGGCCGCCTTGAAAGTCGGCATCTTCCAAGTTTTCTTGTCTGAAAATCCACCTTCGACCGCGAGCTGCGAAGCCGTTTTGAACACGCCGCGCGCCAGTTGATCGCCATCGAGCGACTTCCGGTCGATCGTATAGCGCGCACCCAGGGTCAGACGCAGGTTACTGAGAATATCATACCCAGCCTCGCCGAACACCGCGTGACTGATCAGCTTCTGCCGGCCATGTGAATTGCCGATAGCGCCTAGATCAATCACCGTCGTAACCGACGACTTGGTAAAGTTGTTGAGATAATAATAGCCGACGATCCAACTGAAACCTTCGGTGGCATGGGATTTGAGCTGAACCTCGTTGCTGTAGGTCGTCGCGCTGTTCACGAAGGGTATGGAGACGCTTTTCCTTAACCCTAGCGGAAGCGGGGCCGGGGTGATGATCAGATCGTCGGAATAGTGATGCACGGACCCCAGAACCTGCAGATCGACGCCGCCGAACTCATGGGTGAGGGTTGCTGATCCAAGATATTGGGAGACGCGAAGGCTGGTATCGAACGGCGCGGTGCCGATATATTCGCCTGTGTATCGCGTGATGCCGTCGCTACCCAGCGCATCCTCAGCGATCGACGGCGTATTTCCGGTGCCGTCCCTCATCCTGGAATAGATCCCGTTCAAGACGAGGCGGGTGCTGTCCTGGATGTTGAAGACCGTCTTGCCCTGCGCGACGAAGCTCTTCTGCTTGTACAGTTCGGTTCCAAGTGTGATGTTCCGGCCCCATCCGTCACCCTGATTGAGGTAGGCCATGGCCGCGCTGGTGCTGATAGTATCGGTCAGGGGCACCTGAACATAGCCGCGCGCCTGCACCGTGTTGAACCTCGCATATCCCGCATCGAGGTCGTAGCCAGGAGTCGAGCCCGGGGTTCTCGTCGTGATCTGAATCACGCCGCCGGTGGTGTTGCGGCCGAACAACGTGCCTTGAGGGCCCTTCAGTACCGCGATCTGGTCGATATTGTTGAGCGACAGGACGGTGGCGGCAGACGACGGTATATAGACGCCGTCGATATAAGTGGCGACCGGCGGCTCGAGACCCGCGGCGCCCGCATTTTGCCCCGCGCCTCTGATATAGGGCACGCCATTGGTGCCGGTTTTCGTAAAGACCAGGCCGGGAACCAGATTGGATAGTTTGGCACTTGAATCGATGCCCGCCGCGGTCAGCGAGTCACCCGTAACGGCGGTGACGCTGATCGGGACGTCCTGGATATTCTCCGCGCGGCGCTGCGCCGTCACCACGATATCGCCGACACCTCCGGCCTCATCCGCCGTCGCCTGCGAGGCAGGGGCACTATCGGCTTCCTGCGCCTGAGCCACGCTGGCCAACGCGTTGGCCAGTGAAAAAAGAGACGCGCCGGCAACGATGATGCTCTTCATTTTCCTCTCCCTTTCAATCTTTTAATTTGCACTCAGCGGCACTGACTCTGGGTCGACCCATTAATCGCCTCGCCAAAGCGGCCAACCGGAAGCAGTGCATGGGCCATTTTGGACATCCCCATCCGCCGGCTTCTCATTTTTTATGATGCATCGAAAAATAGGCGCGCGCAAGCCCGTAGCTGTGCAAAAAGTCCTTTTCGCCGGTCAGCTATCAGGCACCCGACCCGAACCTTCTTCAGGAAGCGGCGTAAGCTGGTTCCGCGCGAGTGCTGCGGTCCCCCCGACGGTTGAGGCCGAGATGCTCGCGGAGGGTTCGGCCTTCATAATCCTTGCGGAAGATGCCCCGCTTCTGGAGTTCGGGGACGACTAGCTCGGCGAAGTCCTGAATCGATCCCGGAACATGAGGCGGCAGCAGATTGAACCCGTCCGACGCGCCGCCCCGGAACCAGGCCTCCATCGCATCCGCAACCTTTTCCGGCGTGCCGACCAGTGTGAAATGGCTCTTGGATGCAGTAAAGCGGAGCGCCCACTGGCCGAGCGTGAGATTTTGAGCACGGACGTCGTGGAAGAGCGCTTCCGGATCGACATAGCCGGCATTGGGCTTCAACGGGGGAACAGGATCGTCCGGCGAATGACCTGAAAAGTCCATTCCCAGTGTCGCGCCAAGCTGATGGATCGCGTAGTCGACCGACGTTTTGGAGAGCAGCAGATCGAATTTCGCCTCGGCTTCCGCTTGCGTCCTGGCCACGTAGACCGTCACGCCCGGAAGGATTCGCAACGTGTCAGGATCCCTGCCGAATTTGCTCATCCTGCCTTTCACATCGGCGTAGAACTGCTTGGCCGTATCCATGTCGGGCAGCGCGCAGAAAACGCAATCGGCCCCCCGTGCCGCCATCTCACGCGCCGGCTCGGACATGCCTGCCTGAATGACGACGGGATGGCCCTGCACCGGGCGCGGCACGTTCAAGGGGCCCTTCACCTGGAAATGTTTGCCGCGATGATTGAGGATATGCAGCTTTTCGGGATCGACGAACTGGCCGCTCTCCTTGTCGAGCAGGAAGGCATCGTCGTCGAAGCTGTCCCACAGGCCGCGGCAGATATCCAGAAACTCCTCAGCCATGGCATAGCGTTCGCCATGTTCGACGTGACGTTCCTTGCTGAAATTGAGTGCGTCGTCGGGATTGCGGCTGGTGACCAGGTTCCAGCCCGCGCGGCCATTGGTAAGGCGATCGAGCGAAGCCAGCATTCTTGCCGTATTGTACGGCTCGGTCCAGGTCGTGCTGACCGTGCCGGCCAGTCCCAGCCGCTTTGTCACCTGCGACAGCGCCGAAAGCAGGGTCAATGGCTCGAAGCCGGCGATCCATGCGGTGCGGCAGAACGTCTCATGATCGTCGACGCCGGGAGCGCTGACCGCATCGGCGATGAAAAGCATGTCGAACTTCGCCGCCTCGAGAATCCTGGTGAACTCGACCCATCGTTCGAATCGGAGACCCGCGTCCGCCACGGCATCTGGATGACGCCAGCCAACACGATTATAGTTGGCATCCGCGAACAAGAAGGCGGACAGACTCATTTGATTCATAGCCATCAGTTCATCCTTGCTTTCCTGGTCGTCGCTGCTAGCTGCCCGGCCTGAAGAGAAGATCCAGCTACCGAATTATTCGGCATAATGCTGGTCTCTGCTATTTTTCTACTGTCATTAAAAAAATAGCGCAAGGGAAGCCCGCGCGCAAGTCTCTTTGCACCCGAAACTCGATTGGGCCAACGATGTTGCATTCCTCCGCCGATGCCGACCGCGTCGAAGGGCTTATCTGGAACCTTGGCGGGCACGCTCGCTCCAGCCATAGGCCAGGGTGCCGCCGCCCGTGACGGCCGCGATAGTCGCCATGAAGAGGAACAGTCCTGTCGGCGTAAGCCCCGACTGGGCGAGAACGCCAATCACGATCGGCCCGATAGCGCCGCCGGATCGCGAAGAAATCATGCCCACGCCCAGCACGGCGACGCGACGATGCGGGCTGACCGTGTTGGCGATCAGATAGGTGATCGCGACCTGGATACCCACGCCGAAGAAGCCGACAAGAAACGCGAACGTCAGCACCCAGGGCCCGTTGCCGGAACTGAACCCGAGGCAGGAAATGAATGCCGTTGCCAGTACATAGCAGACAACCGTGAGGCTCACGGGCTCTCGGCGGTCCAGCAGGTATCCGAGCGCGAGAAAGGCGAGCATGGCGCCGCCGTTGAGAATGGCCCCCGCCACCGACGCGCCTCGCTGCCCGGTTCCCATGTCGATAAGCAGGGCCGGCGTCCAGCTCAGCAGGACAAAGATCAGGCCGGCGCCAAAGAAGTTGGTGATCAGGAGAATGACGAGGCCGATGCCGCCCTCGGCGAACAGGGATCGGAAATATCCCCGCTTTTCGGCGCTGACGGCCTCGTCCGACGGCCGCCCCTCGTCCGAAATCGGAACCACCCTGTTGGACGGGAAAACCACATGGAGCAGCGGCACGAGCGCCAGCGGAAGCAGGCAGCCGATGTAGAAGAGAGACTGCCATCCGAAGCGGGGTATCACCGCGGCCGCCACGAACCCAACGAACAGCCCACCCGCTGGAATCGCGCACATGACGATGGCGAGCGCCCTGGCGCGCACGCCGCGTGGAATCGAATCCGTCATCGCTCCGAGGACCATGGGGATGGCCATCCCCAGGCCGACCCCGGAAAAGAAGCGAACGGCGATGAGTTGCAGGCCGCCGGTGGCGAACGTCGTCAGGATCGCGCCGAGCGAGAACCAGAGGAGGCATAGCAGCAGCAACGAGCGACGGCCGATCCGACGCTCGATATGGGCTGCAGGAAGGGCGCCGCACATGCCCCCGAGGAGGCCGGCGCTGAATACGGTTCCAAGAATGCTCGAGGAAATGCCCAATTCCCTCAGCAACGAGGGCGCCGCGAACGAGATCGCCTGCGTATCGAAGCCGTCCATCAGCGAGACGAGCGTACAGAATATGATGAGCAGCCAATGTTGCCGCGTCAGCGTCCGGTGCATCCCGTCAGCCGGAATGCCCTCGCGCGAAACCGGGGTCGCCATCGCCATTTCGAAACCTGCTCCTCTGGCGGCCGTTTTATTTTTTTACTATGGATCAAATAATAGACCCGCACAAGCCTCCGAGGAAGGGCGGCTTCAACATCATCGGCGTGAACCGCGGCTTGAGCTTTTCTTTCCGGCGGACGCGATGGGCTTGCGATGCGGGGGTTGCGCCTTCCCGCGTCGCGGGGGAGAGGGCGAGGCCTGCCCTTCCAGGTTTCGGTCGTTGGCTTGGGAGGGACCGGTTTCGGGCTTCCCCAGCCCACCCTCGCGCGCCAGTTGCGCAAGCCCCAGCACGAAGGCCCTGAGCATGAAATCGAACCGCGATTCGGTCGTCGTTTCTTCCAGGCGAAACCCCTGCGCGGTGAGCGGCATCGGATTTCCCGGCATCGCGACGAGCTCGGCGAAGATCTCGCGCTCGCCGGGAGCGCCATCCATCCGGCCAAGCTTGCGTCTATGTTCGCGAGCAAACCAGCCATGAACGAATTCGGCAACCGCCTGGGTTGCCCAGAAGGTCTTCAGCGGGTCGAAGCCTTCGGCAACGCCAACTTCCTGAAGCCTCTCCCATCGCTCGTAAAGCATGCGTTCCTTGCGGGGCGTTCCGATCGAATAGTCGGCGAGCCCGGGCACGGCGTTATAGGCCTCTGCCATGAAATGGCCCAGCGCGAAGGCATACTCGACCCAATCCTTTCCGTCGGGTTCGGGATGCACACGCTTGTTCACGAGTTCGTGAAACACCAGCTCAACGAGTTCGGAATGACTCTGGACATAATGATAGAGTGCCTGCGGTGTCGTTCCGAGCTTGCCGGCTACCGCCGCGAGCGTCAGCTCGCCTGTGCCTTGGAGGACGGCGTCGATGATATTCTGCAGCCCGATCCTGGGAGGCCGTCCGCGCCGACGTTTTGGTGACTCGTCAAGTGCCATGACCGACAAGCCTAGGGGCGGATATCCGGGCAGACAACCGGATTCGATAAAGAAGCAAACCCGATGCCGTCAGTCGCGGCGCCTGGAGTGCGCGGCAGGGCTTACGACGCCGATGCTGGAACCGCCATCCACGACGAGAGCGCTGCCCGTGCAACCGCTCGACGCCGGACTGCAGAAGAACAGGATGGCTTCGGCGATTTCCTCGGGTTCGAGAAGGCGGCCGATCGGCATCGACTGGGTGGCGAGATCCAGGGCCTCCGGCGTCGCCTTTTCTTTCATCTGCGGCGTCAGGACGGGCCCCGGCAACACGGCGTTGACCAGGATATTGTCCGGCGCGAACTCGAATGCGGCGTGTCTCACGAAACCGAGCAGGCCGGCTTTGGCGGCGGTGTAGCTTATGCTGAAGTTCATCGACATCCGCAACGCGGCCAGCGAGGAAACGGTAACGATCCGCCCGCCGCCACGCTTGCGCATGACGGGCACGCACGCGCGAAGCGTAAAAAAATGCGCCGAAAGGTTGAGAGCGAGATCGTCGTTCCAGTTCTCTGGGCTGGTGGTTTCGATCCTATGCTGGCTGGCGGTTCCGGCCACGTTGGCGAAGATGTCGACTCCACCGAACTTGCCTTCAACCTCTGCGACTGCGCCGGTCACGGCATTCGCGTCGGTCACGTCCACTCGCATGAACGCCTCGGCGTGCCCGTTTGGCGGCACGACGTCCCAATTGACGACCGTGGCGCCCGAACGGGCCAAGAGTGCAACCGTCGCGGCGCCGATGCCGCTGCTTCCGCCTGTTACAACGGCAACCTTTCCGCTCAACACCGGCATGCGGCTCTCCATCCGATCAAAAATGTCCAAGGGATTGCCTCTGCGACAAGAACCATCTTCTTGAAAATGCAATTGATTGTACAGTGGCAAATACCCGCCGGACTGGATGGCCCGTTATTCCGTCGCGTGCCGGCAACCGTCTTCGCCATGCGCGACCTCGCGGAACCGCTTGCACAAAATTAAATCTCGTTAAATATTATGGGCGAGATGGGCCGCGTCTCGCTCCGGCGTGAAAAGAGCGGCGACCTCGGGAAGCGCGCAGAACGCAACCCGCGCGCGTCGGCGATGGAGCGATTGAAGCTCCCGGGAGATGATGGATATGGCCGTGAAAGACAGCGTCCGTTGGGGAATAATCGGGCCGGGCGGCATTGCCCGCGACTTCCTGGCCGGAGCGCAGGGTTCCTTGACCGGAGAGATTGTGGCGATCGGCACCCGACGTCCTGACAACCCCGATCTGTCGCGCGATTTTCCCGGAATTCGCATCGTCGCGGGCGGAGAGGCGTTGATCCGCGATCCGGAGGTGGACGCCGTTTACGTCGCCACGCCCCATCCCATGCATGCCGAATGGGCCATCGCCGCGGCGAAAGCTGGACGCCATGTGCTGTGCGAAAAGCCGATGGGCATGACTCTCGGAGAGACGGAGGCGATGTTCGCCGCCGCCGAGGCCGCGGGCGTGCTGATGGCCGAAGCCTTCATGTATCGCCATCATCCTTTGATTCAGGCGATCCTCGATCTTGTCGGCTCCGGCGCGATTGGCGATATCCGGCTGATCCGTTCCAGCTTCGGCTTCGCCGTGCCCCAAGCCGATCCGGGCCATCGCCTGTTCGCGCGCGCTCTGGGGGGAGGCGCCATTCTCGACGTGGGCGGCTATCCGGCTTCGATGTGCCGCCTGATCGCCGGGGTCGGGACGTCGGAAGGCGTGGCCGAGCCCGTCAACGTCGTCGCGCAGGGACGGTTCGGCGAGACCGGGGTCGACGACGTGGCGGCAGCGACCCTCACCTTTCCCAACAATGTCATCGCGCAACTGTCCTGCTCGATCGTCGCGTGGCAGGACAATGTGCTGCATGTGATGGGAACGGAAGGGCGGCTCGAGGTGGATGACTTCTGGTTTGGCGGCGGCAAGTCCGGCGGGACGGCCGTGATCAGGCACTATGACAATCAGGGCCGTCGCACCGACCACGGCGTGAGCGATCCCCGCAATCTCTACAGCTTCCAGTTCGAGGCCACCAACCGCGCGATACTCGCCGGACACAGCGAACTGGCCTTCCCGGCGATGAGCCGGGCCGACAGTATCGGCAATGCCCGGTTGTTGGATAGCTGGTTGGCAGCGATCGGCGCCGCGCCTTATTGAACTTTCCGGCAAGTGGTTCGGTTGGTACCGACAACTTGCGCGCGCAAGGTTTGCAAACGCATATAATTGGTTTTGGGTTTGCCGATGTGAGTCGGGTTGCGACCGCGCATCGCCGGCGAAAACCGATCGCCCCGGCGCGTGCTTCCGACCGTGCCGAAAGCGACCGCCCGACGGGATGAGGAGTTTCAAATGCTGCCTTTCTTGCGCAGAGGTTGGTACGTCGCCGCCTGGAGCCACGATATCGGCCAAAAGCCGCTGGGCAGAACGATCCTGGGAGAAGGCGTCCTTCTCTACCGCAAGCATGATGGCGAGGCGGTCGCCTTCGAGGACAGATGCCCCCACAGGCTCGCACCGCTCTCCCTTGGCCGCATCGAGGACGACAAGATCATATGCGGATATCATGGCCTTACCTTCAATTCCGACGGTCGGTGCATTTTCAACCCGCATGGCCGCGGCCAGACGCCGGGCGCGGCGAGGCTAAAGCGATATCCGCTGGTCGAACGCCATCACGCCGCCTGGATCTGGACGGGGGAACCGGATCGAGCCGACGCCAGCCTGATCCCGGATTTCTCGATCCTCGATCAGGGCACCGGACTGGCGGCCATGCGGCGCGATCATATCGTGATGACCGCGCCCTGGGATCTGATCGTCGACAATTTGCTCGATCTCAGCCATGTGAACTTTCTCCATGACGGCATTCTGGGCAATGCGGCGATGGTTCCGGCCGAGAATGTGGTCGAGGTTGCCGGAGAGCAGGTCACCGTAGCCCGGCGCTCGTACAACGTCCCCCCGCCTGGACTTTTCGATTCCATGTTTCACCAGGACGGCCGGCCCGCCGACGTCTGGATGGTCATGCGCTGGGATGCCCCGTCGGCGCTCCTACTGGACGTGGGTCTGACCGACCCCGGGCGACCGCGCGAGGAAGGGACCGGGCTGTTCGGCATCCATCTTCTCACGCCAGAGACGGCCACCACCACGCATTACCACTTCGCCGCCGTGCGCTGGAACATCCGGTCGGATACCGAGACGGAGGAGATGAAGCAGCGCATTTCGGACATGCGATATTATGCCTTTGTCGAGCAGGACATGCCGATGATAGCGGCGCAGGCGCGCGTCTGGGCCAACCAGGGTTCCAACCCGCGCAAGCCGATGTGGCTCGACATCGATGCCGGCATCGCACGCTGGCGGCGCATCGTGCAGCAAAAGCATGATGTGGAGCAGCCGCGGGACGTGTTCACGGTCAGCTCGTAGTGAACGCCTCAAGAGGTCCGCGCGGTTGTCGGCCGTGGCCAGGCGCCCTATGACCGCACCCATGACCATCCCGGAGCGCATGCCCCCGCCCAACGGATTTTTCGACGATCTGCGCGGGATCGTCGGAGACCGGCTCGCGCTGGGCGAGGCCGTCCTGCTCCAGCACGGCAGCAGCGAGACCCATTTCGACCCGGTCCTGCCCGATGCCGTCGTGTTCGCGCACACGACCGAGGAGGTCGCGGAGATCGTCCGGCTTTGTGTCGCCGCCGAGGTGCCGATCGTCGCTTATGGGGCGGGCACATCGCTAGAGGGCAATGTCACGCCGGTGCATGGCGGCGTCACCATCGATCTTAGCGAGATGAACGCGATCCTGACGGTCAACGCCGAGGATTTCGATTGCACGGTGCAGGCCGGCGTCCGGCGCGAGCAGCTCAACGAATATCTGCGCGACATGGGGCTGTTCTTCCCGATCGATCCCGGCGCCAACGCCACCATCGGCGGCATGGCCTCGACACGGGCCTCGGGCACCAACGCGGTGCGCTACGGCACGATGAAGGATGCCGTCCTCTCGCTGAAGGTTGTGACGCCCGACGGACGCGTTGTCCGCACCGCGCGGCGCGCGCGCAAGTCGGCGGCGGGCTATGACATCACGCGGCTGATGATCGGCACGGAGGGCACGCTCGGCATCATCACGGAGATAACGCTGCGGCTTCACGGCATCCCAGAGGCGATCTCCTCGGCGGTCTGCTCGTTCGAAACGCTGAAGGGGGCGGTCGATACGGTCGTCCAGTCGATCCAAATCGGCGTGCCGATGGCGCGTATCGAGATCCTCGACGACCGGCAGATGAAGGCATCGAATGCCTATTCGAAGCTCGACTATCCGGAACTTCCGACGCTGATGTTCGAATTTCACGGATCGCCGCGCTCGGTGGAGGAGCAGGTCGAGACCGTTCGCGAAATAGCGAGCATGAACGGCGGCGGCGAATTCCGCTGGTCGAACCTGCCCGAGGAGCGCAGCCGCCTGTGGAAGGCCCGCCACGAAGCCTTTTACGCTGCGCTGTCGCTCCGGCCCGGCTGCGTCGGCTGGACGACCGACGTCTGCGTTCCGATCAGCCGGCTCGCCGAGTGCATCACCGAAACGCGCGCCGATCTCGATCATGCAAGCATGCCGACGACGATGGTGGGTCATGTCGGCGACGGCAATTTCCATGTCCTCTTCGCCATCGATCCGAACAAGCCCGAGGAGATGGAGGAGGTCGAGGCGCTGAACCACCGGCTAATCGATCGCGCGCTTGCGATGGATGGCACCTGCACCGGGGAGCATGGCATCGGCCTCGGCAAGCAGGAGGCGCTACTGGCCGAGCTCGGCGACACCGTCGATATCATGCGTACGATCAAGCGCGCGCTCGATCCCAAGAACCTGTTCAATCCCGGCAAGATTTTCGCAGTTTAGGCTTTCCGATCGGAGCTGAATCGTACCCCGGCGAAGGCCGGGGTCCAGTTGCGAGACAATGAGCCGGATTCCAACGTGCCTCCGTCTTCCAACTGGACCCCGGCCTTCGGCGGGGTACGACAATCCTCTTTCAGAGCGTAGGAAATGCCCGAGCCCGATTGTCGCTCACGCCGAACGATGCGTGGTGACGAATCCCGCCCCCTCGATCCTGATCTCATTGAAGCCGGGCGCCGTGTCGCGGGTGCGTTCGGAGAGCGTGCCCGCCCCGATCAGCCGAATGGGCCGGCCATCGACCTCATGCGTGAGATCGAAGGGATCATGGAGATGACCCGTGAGGACGGCATCCACGCCAGCGGCGGCCAAGGCCCGGAGCGCCCGCTTGCCGCCATGCGTATCCGCCCTCGCTTTCGTGCCCGGTTCCACCAGAGGGTGATGCGTCGCGACGAATATCGTCGTGTCGGGTGACGCCGCTTCGGCGAGCGCCAGCGCCTCGCTCAGGCTCCGGGCGCCGATGCGGCCTTTCGACCAATCAAGCCGCCACTGGAACCTGGCGGTGCTTTTCAGCGGCACGATCAGAACGCCCACCAATTGCAGCGGGCGCTCCAGCGCGCTTTTAAACATGCGGTAGCGTTGGTAGGGCGCGAAGAATCTTGCCCAGAGATCGAAATAGGGCAGGTCGTGATTGCCCGGCTCGATCGTCAGCGGCCGATTGAGCGCTCTCAACCATTCCCCGGCGGCGCGAAATTCCTCCTGACGCGCGCGCATCGTGAGATCGCCGGTGACGACGATCGCATCGGGCGCTTCGGCGCGGACGATCGCTTCGAACCAGTCCAGCGCGTCCTTGTCCTCGGCGCCGAAATGCAGGTCGCTGATGTGGAACAGTCGGGTCATCGCCCATGAACCCGCGAGACCGCGAAAGGATCAGGAGCACGGTGCCTTCTCTCCGACATCCTTGCGTTTTGCGCACAGCCAGCGCACCACGGCGGCGACATCGGCATCGTTCTTCAGCGCCGATCCCGCCACGGGCAGCTTGAGATCCTGCGCGCTGTCCGGGATCGGCGGCCAGCCCCCCTCCGTTTCCTCATTGTCGACGAGGTGGGTGCGATTGGCGCGGATCTCGGCGATGATCCGGCGATCGATCGGATTGCGAGCGGCGGGCCGCGAGCCGGCATTGTCGAGAATGGCGGGATAGAGCGCGGCGGCGCGTACGGTTCGCCAGCCCGCGACCGCAACCGACGGAGCGCGAGCGAGTTGGCCCGCTATCGCGGGCGCGAGCGGCTTGCCGCCGCAGGCGCGGTCGGGGCCGATCGCGATATTGTCGGCCAGATGGACGCGGGTGGGCGGGACGCTCTCAAGGAAGCCTGGCTGCACCTCGATGATCGATCGGTTGCACCGGCTTTCCTTGCCCGGAACATAGACATTGCCGATCACGTCGATCGCGCCCGCGTTCAGGATCTCGCTGGTATTGTCGATATGCGTCGCGGACTGGCCGTAGCCGACGACGAGATTGTTGATCATCGCCGCCACATTGCCCTGCGTCATCCGCGCGTTGCGCCACTCGCTCGCGGCGAGAATGTTGCCGAGGATGTCGACGCGCCGGACGGTGTTGCCGAGCACGAGGTTCATCGAATGGTTGCCCTTGGGATGTCCGCCCTTGCGCAGCCCTTCGGCGATCAGGGAGCGTTCGACGCGCAGCCCGTCGACCAGCCCCTGCACCCCGACATTCTCGTCGACACCCCATCCCACCGAGACATATCGCAGCGTGAGGTTCCGCAGCACCCGGTTGCGCTTGGGCGATCCGTAGATCGAGATGCCGTCCCGGCTCGGCGCGATCTCGGGATCGTTCGTGCTGCCGGGGAACACCGCGATGTTGCTCACCACCGCGTCGCTCGCCCGGATGCGCAGATTGCCCTTGCGGATGACGATCCCGCTGCCGGGCGCGGTTTCCCCGGCGATGAAGGTTCCGGGCTGGGATATCTCGAGGTCTGTCGCCAGCGTGACATAGCCGCCGACCTCGAAGACGATGATCGACGGCCCTGGGCTGGCGAGCGCGGCGCGCAGCGATCCCGGCCCGCTGTCGGCGAGCGTCGTCACGCGCACGATCCGCGCGCCTTTCGCGACGCCGTCCATTGCCTGCGCCGGGCCCGCGCAGGCCAGCGCAAGCCCGACGAGCGCGAGCCGTCTAGAGTTTCCGGCAGATCGCATGGATCCGGTTGTCGTGGGTCTGGATGTCCTGCCGCGAATAGCCGTGGGTGTCGCAAATCTCGGCGACCGCCTTCGCGATGCCGGGAAAGGCCGAGGGGGTGACGTCGTCATAGACGATGATGTCGCCGGCCTTCTGATAGGGGCCGACCCGGTCGAACTCCTCGATCACGTCGGCATAGCTGTGCGCGCCGTCGAGGAAGGCGAAATTGATCCGGCTCATCGCGATCGTCTGCAAGGTGAGCTGGGAATCGCCCCAGCAGAAGATGATATAGTTGTCGACCAGTTCCTGCCACGGCGCGAGCAGGTCGCGGCGCGTCTTCTTGCCTTCGTGGTCGTCGATGCAGTTCCAGTAGATCGGTGTGTCGTGCGGCACGATATCGGTGGTCATGATCACCCCGGGCCGTTCGGCGTCGTAGAGCGCCTTGGCCATGCAGATCGCCGAATAGCCGCGCGCCGTCCCGGTCTCGAGGATCGTGATCCGCTCACGCTTCGACGCCGGTGGAAAGCGGTCGAGATAGTCGCGCAGCACCGCATAGAGGATGCGGCCGTGCGCCCACATCATCGGCGAGGATTTGATGACGACCTGGGTGTGGAGCGCCAGATCGTTCATGAACTGCCGGTCGAGCGCGAAGCCAAGCTGCTTTTCGAGCGCATCGACGTCGGGATAGCTGTTGTCGAGCGCCCTGGCGTGGATCTCCGCATAGCGCTCCGGCGTCGCGAGCGGCGCGGCGGTAAGCGGATTGTTCACCCAGAGGCGCCGGTTGATGCGATCGGATTCGCGCAGCAGCCGATGGGTCAGCCGCCGCCGCGCGTAATAAAGCTTCCGTGAAAGTCGCGCCATTCCCAACTCCCTATTGCACAGCCACGTCCGGCGCGGTCGCGCCATGCCTCACCGACAATCCTCTTCCGTTCGCTACGTTCGAAATTTTGCAGGATTGTGCCATCCCTCCCCGGCCGCGAAAAAAGGCGGAGCACGATGAACCGTGCCGAAAATTGGGTCGCGCTCGTGGCGGCGGGCGTTCGCGGCATGCCTGGTACCGTAGCCGGCTTCATTCTTCCTTTCTCAATCCATGGGCTATAAGCCGCCGCCATGCCCGTCCGGCCCGTGACGCCCCTGCTCCAGTCGCCGCCGTTTCCCGGTGTCGAGCCGCATGTCGCGGCGGTCAGCGCCGTGCGTGCCGCGCCTGCCGTCGATCCGCCCGATCTCGCCCGCGTCACGGCGCTGGTCGATGCCATCGGGAGAGCCGGTGTCGCAGGGGCTTTCTGGGATCCGCTTGCCCAGCCGGTTTCGCTCGATGCCTATCGCGGCGATCCGGAACTCGCCTGGCGGGATCTGATCGCCTCGATCCACTATCGCGATCCCTTCACCCGAACGGAGGCGACGGCGGAGCAGACCGTGGCGCTGCTCGCTCACTGGCGGCACGAAATTCGCCGCAACCCGGGCTGGGGCGGCAAGCATGTCGCGGCCGCCGGTATCGCGAACTGGAAGCGGCGCGAGGTCGAGCAGCTCCTTTGGGCCGGCAGCGGCAGCCGCCTCGATTTCGTCAGGGCTAACCGGATTGATGGCGCCGATACCGTCGCTGCGTGGCCGGCGCGCGCCGATGCCGATCTGCCGGCGCGCGTTGCTGGCGCCGGACTTCCGTTCTGGCGCATCGAGGACGGCTTCATCCGCTCGGTTGGTCTCGGCGCGGCGTGCCATCCGCCCTTCTCGATCGTGCTCGACGGTGCCGGCGCGCACTACGATCCATCCCATCCGAGCGATCTCGAGGCGCTGCTTGCCACCACCGATTTCTCGCCTGAGCTGCTCGCCCGCGCCGATGCCCTCATCGCGCTGATCGTCCGCTCAGGCGTCAGCAAATATGAGATCGGCAGCGAGACCATATCCCTCCCGCCCAGGAGCCGCCGTCGTATCCTCGTTACCGGACAGGTCGAGGATGATCTGTCGGTGTCGCTTGGCGGGGGGGAGGTCCGGACCAACCTCGAACTGCTTCGCCGCGCCCGCGCGGCTGAGCCCGACGCCGAGATCTGGTTCAAGCCGCACCCCGACGTCGATGCCGGCCATCGCAAGGGGCGTGTTGCCGATACCGATGCGCTTCGCCACGCCGATCGCGTCGTGCGTGGCGTGCCGATGGCGGCGCTGTTCGACGCGATCGACGGTCTGCATGTGCTGACTTCGCTCGCAGGGTTCGAGGCGCTGCTGCGCGGCGTCGAGGTCACCACCCACGGCGTGCCCTTCTACGCCGGCTGGGGCCTGACCCGCGATCTCGGCGTCGTCCCCGCCCGGCGCGGCCGGCGGCTTCCACTCAATGCCTTGGCGGCGGCCATATTGTTGATCTATCCCAAATATCTCGATCCGGTGACAGGCCTTCCTTGCACGCCGGAAATACTTATCCACCGGCTTTCGGAACAAAAGCGGCCCCAGGAGACTTGGCTGACGCGTCTGCGTCATCTACAGGGAGGGCTGCGTCGGCGAATAAGCCAAGTCGTGAGTAAAAAATGAAACAAAAGCCGATCCAGCGGCGGGCTTACCTCTTCCTGCAAGGGCCTCCCGGGCCGTTCTTTTACAGGCTTGGCTCAACGCTGCGTCAGCACGGCTTCGCGGTCCATCGCATCAATTTCAACGGTGGCGACCGCGCCGATTGGCGTGAAGGCGCAGTCGATTATTCCGGACGCGCGCAGGATTGGCCGCACTATTTCGACCGCTTCGTGGTCCAGCAGGGCATCACCGACCTGATCCTGTTCGGGGATTGCCGTCCGCTGCACGAGGCGGCGCACGGGATGGCGACACTACGCAAGCTGCGCATCCATGTGTTCGAGGAAGGCTATATTAGGCCCGACTGGGTGACGATGGAGCTGGACGGCGTCAACGGCCATTCCACCCTGTCGAAAGACCCGCAATGGTATCTCGATCGGGCCAGGAAGCTGCCGCCTTTGCCTCACCTTCCTCCGATCCCAGCGCGCGAGGGGCGTCGGTGGCGCGAAGCGGCGGGCTATTACGCCCGATCGATCCTGCAGGGCTGGCGCTTTCCCCATTATGAATCGCATCGGCCCGACTTCTGGGCGGCTGAGGCGAGCGGCTGGGGGCTCCGCCTGCTGGGCGAAAAGCGGGCGTTACGTCGGACGGCTGAAACGCTCGAGAAGATCGAGCATCTTTCCCATTTCCTGCTGCCGCTGCAGCTCAGCTCCGATCATCAGATCAGGGTTCATTCCCCCTTCCGCAACATGAAGGCCGCGGCGGATTATGTGATCGACAGCTTCGCCCGCTCCACGCCGGGGCACGTTCACCTCGTGATCAAGCAGCACCCGCTCGACAACGGCCTCGTCAAGTGGCGGCGCTTCGTCGCCCGTCAGGCACATCGGCATGGCGTCGCCGATCGCGTCCATTTCGTCGAAGGCGGCAATATCGATCATATGGTGCGCCGCGCGCGCGGCGTCGTCACCGTCAACAGCACCACCGGCACACTGGCGTTGAGCGCCGGCGTTCCGGTCAAGGTGCTCGGCAGCGCGATCTACGATATCGACGGCATCACGGATCAGCGGCTGCTCGACGATTTCTGGTCGGAGCAGGACGCGCCCGATCCGGAAATCTATGACGCCTTCTGTCGCACCCTGCTCGACCGTTGCCTGATCCGTGGCGGTTTCGCCAGCGAAGAGGGGCTGCGGCTGCTGATCGACGCGGCTTTTCGCAAGCTCACGGCGGATGACGAGGCGAGCCTGGTGTCGATGGAACGCCTCGGGGTTTCGGCATGAGCATTGTTGCCTGTTAACCTGAGCGGGCGCAAAAGGTCTTATGCGGTGGCGACTGCCCCTGTTGCGGAAAGCGGAAGAGCCGGTCAGCCGGCTTGAACGCGCGCGCGTGCCGGATGGGCAGCGCATCTATGCGATCGGCGACGTCCACGGTCATTTCGATCTGCTGATAGGCTTGTTGCGGCGAATCAAGGCTGACACCGAGCAACGCGGCGCGGCGGAAACGCACGTCGTGATGCTGGGCGACCTGGTCGACCGTGGCCCCCATTCTGCCGAGGTCGTAGAATATCTGCGGGCGCATCGCGACGGCTTTGCGACGTTTCACTTCGTCACTGGGAACCATGAGGAGGCGATGCTGGCTTCGCTCAGCGGCGCCGTCTCGCCGGAGGATGGAGGTTGGCTCGATTTCGGCGGGCGGGAAACAATGCTGAGCTATGGTGCCGATCCCGAACTGCTGGAGGCGCCGGGGCCGGATTTCGCGCAATCGATGCGCCGGCTGGTGCCCCGCGTCCATCTCGATTTCATGGAAAGCTTTGCTGACAGCGTCCGCATCGGCGATTATTTCTTTGTCCATGCCGGCATTCGCCCCGGCGTTGCGATCGAGCGGCAGGACAGCCGCGACCTGCGCTGGATCCGCCAGCCCTTTCTCGATGACGATAGCGATCATGGCGTCCTGGTCGTCCACGGCCATACGATCACGAACGAGCCGGACATTCGGCACAACCGCATCGGCATCGACACGGGCGCTTATGCGACTGGCGTCTTGACCGCGCTCGCGCTCGAAGGCGGCGAGCGTTGGCTGATGATGGAGCAAGGCTGATGGCGGGCGTGTTGCGAAACGCGCTGTGGCCCTGGTGGGCCTTGCAGCTCGTGACCGGCGCGAAAAGCTTCGCCGACAATCCGTTGATCGGCTCGCGCCGTCTGAACGAGGCAGGGCTTCATGTTGCCCGGCTCAGGCTTGCCCACAGCATGGCCTGGTCGCGACGCCGCCGGTTGGCCAAGCTGATCGCTCCGGTCGATCGGGCTGCATTCGATCGCGACGGCTTCGTGCTCAAACGCGATTTTCTGCCGCCGGAGGTATTCGCCCGCTTGCGCGACGGGATTGCCGGCTACAGAGCACCCGCGCGCGAGCAGCAGCAGGGCGATGCGATCACCCGCAGGATCGCGCTCGATCCGGACATGCTGGCGGCGGTGCCCGAAGCGCGAGACTTTCTCGCCCATCCTGATTTCCGGGGGCTCGTCCGCTACGTCGGCAGCTATGACAGCCAGCCGCTTTGCTATGTGCAAACCATTCTTGCGCGGCGCTTTCCCGGGCAGGAAGACCCTCAGCTTCATCTCCATGCCGACACCTTCCACCCCACGGTCAAGGCCTGGTTCTTTCTCAGCGACGTAGCCGAGGATGATGGCCCCTTCACCTATGTGCCCGGTTCGCACCTGCTCACCCCCGAAAGGGTCGCGTGGGAACGACGCAAGAGCCTCGACGCCCGCGATGCCGAGCGGTTGACCGCGAGAGGGTCATTCCGCATCGGGCGGGACGAACTGGCCGCGCTGGACTTGCCCGCTGCTGTTCCTTTTGCCGTGCCGGCCAATACCCTGATCGTGGCCGACACGTTCGGTTTCCACGCGCGTGGCACCGCCGCGCGTGCCTCGACCCGCGTCGAAATCTGGGCCTATGGCCGCCGCAATCCTTATATTCCCTGGACCGGCCTCGATCTGATGAGCCTGCCGGGAATCACCGAGCGCCGGATCGGCTGGCGCTGGAAACTGAGAGATCGCTATTCCCGCTGGATAGGCCAGCCCTGGGGGAAGGCGGGCCGCGTCACCGCCTTCGACGAATGAGCCTGTCGCTCAAACTACACGCCGCGCCGCAGCTCTTTTCTAGACCATAGAAAGCGTTTGTGTTTCTTGCTGCAGCGCATATAGCTCCAGTAATAAGTTGTTAAGAATATTGGTCGCACAGATGATACAAATATTGGGGATCAGGGACTGTGCTGATTGATATTGCACGAAAAGGCGGCCTCAACGCGGCCGCCCGATCCGGGGCGTCGATCGTTGGCCGGGGTCGTGCAGTCATCGAAATCGAGGCTGCTGCGCTTGCTCAGCTTTCCTCGGTTCTCGACGACAATTTCGCGCATGCGGTAGATCTCATCCTGGAGACGCGCGGCCGCATCATCGTGACCGGCATGGGCAAGTCCGGCCATATCGGCCGGAAGCTCGCCGCGACGCTCGCGTCCACCGGCACCCCGGCGATCTTTGTCCACCCCGCCGAGGCCGCGCATGGCGATCTCGGCATGCTGATGACGGGCGACGCGCTGATCGTCATGTCCAATTCGGGTGCCACCAGCGAACTCAAGACGATCTTGCGCCACGCCAAGACGATAAGCTGTCCGATCATTGGTATCGCGGCTCAGCCGGATTCTCCGGTGATGCACGCGGCGGACGTGAAGCTGGTATTGCCGGCCGCGCGGGAGGCTTGCCCGGCGAACATCGCGCCTACGACCTCGACGGTGTTGATGCTCGCGCTCGGGGACGCGCTGGCCATCGCGGTGATGAGCGTGCGCGGAATCTCGCGCGAGGGTTTGCAGGCGCTCCATCCGGGAGGCGTGATCGGCAGCCGGCTGTTGCCGGTCAATGAATTCATGCACAGTGGCGATACGATGCCGCTCGTGCCCGCCGCCATGCCGATGCGCGAGGTGGTGGTCGCGATCACCCAGAAGAGTTTCGGGATAGCGGGCGTGGTCGATGCCGACGGCAGGCTGGTCGGCGTGATCACCGACGGCGATCTCCGTCGCCATGTCGAGCGGCTGCTGATGAGCACCGCCGCCGACGTCATGACCGCCGGACCCAAAACCATTCCCGAAGGCACCTATGCCGAGGATGCGCTGGCGATCATGAACGCCAACAAGATCACCGCGTTGTTCGTGATGCGGCATGACGAGCCGGAGGTTCCGCTCGGGCTGGTCCATATTCACGATTTCAGCCGTCTCGGCATGATTTGAGCCGGCTTTGATGGCTACGCCGTCGGTCGGCATCGTCATTCCGGCGCGCTATGCGTCCAGCCGTTATCCCGGAAAGCCGCTCGCCCCGATCAGGGGCGCGACGGGCCTGTCCAAGACGCTGATCGAACGAAGCTGGCTTGCCGCCGGGGCCGTACCTGACGTCGACGCGATATGGGTCGCGACCGACGACGACCGCATCGCCACCGCCGCCCGCGCGTTCGGGGCCGCTGTGCTGATGACTCCCGAGTCCTGCCGCAACGGCACCGAGCGCTGCGCCGCCGCTATCGCGCAACTTTCGCAGCCGCCAGAAATTCTCATTAACTTACAAGGTGATGCGCTCCTGACCCCGCCGGATATCATCACAACCCTGATCGCGAAGATGCGCGATGATTATGAAGTTAGCGTCGCCACCCCCGCAGTTCGGTGCACTCCCTCGCTCTATCGCCATCTCGTCGAGGATCAGGCGCAGGGCCGCGTCGGCGGCACGACCGTCGTCTTCGACAGGCGGGGCCACGCGCTCTACTTCTCGAAGCGTGTGATCCCGCATCTTCCCCTCGACTATCCTGTCGAAAGCGGTGTACCCGTCCATCTGCACATGGGCGTCTACGCCTATCGGCCCGCGGCGTTGGAACGCTATATGTCCGCCGAACCGTCGCTGCTCGAAGGCCTCGAGGGGCTGGAGCAGCTTCGCTTTCTTGACATCGGGGTGCCGCTCGCCGCCGTGCTGTGCGAGGCGCCCGGCTGGGATGTGATCGAACTCAACAATCCAAGCGACCTTGCACCGATCGAAGAGACGCTTAAAGCTCGCAGCATCGAATAGAGGCGGCGACAATGCAGCTTTGCGGACGTGAAGTCGGAATCGACAAGAAAATCTTTTTGATTGCCGGGCCATGCGTCATCGAATCCGAGGCGCTCTGCCTCGCGGTGGCGGAGCGACTGCGTCGCCTCGCCGACGAGCTCGACATGCTGGTGATCTTCAAGTCCAGCTTCGACAAGGCCAATCGCACCTCCGGCGCGTCCTTTCGCGGGCCGGGGATCGAAGGCGGCCTGCGCATTCTCGAAAAGGTGCGCGCCGAGACGGGCCTTCCCGTGCTCACCGACGTACATGCGCCGGAGCAGGTCGCGCCGGTGGCCGAGGTCGTCGACGTACTCCAGACCCCCGCCTTCCTCGCGCGCCAGACCGATCTGATCGAGGCCGCCGCCGCGAGCGGCAAGCCGGTCAATTTCAAGAAGGCGCAATTCATGGCGCCGCAGGAGATGAAGCCGCTTGCCGAAAAGGCGCGCGAGGCCGCTCGCGTGGCGGACGTTCCGGAACAGTTCATGGTCTGCGAGCGCGGATCGAGCTTCGGCTACAACAATCTGGTGGTCGATTTCCGCAGTCTGCTGATCATGCGCGAGACCGGCTGTCCCGTGGTGTTTGATGCAACGCACAGCGTGCAGCAACCAGGAGGGCTGGGCAATCGCTCCGGGGGGCAACGCGAGTTCGTTCCGCACCTCGTCAAGGCTGCGTGCGCCGTCGGGGTGGCCGGGCTGTTCATCGAGACACATCCCGACCCAGGCGTCGCGCTCTCGGACGCCGCAACGTCGTGGCCGCTCGATCAACTCGGCGGCTTGATGCGAACCGCCGTGAAGATCGATAGCGTTGCCGGCGAAGGACAGGCCGGGTGAATCAAGGCTGATAAAAGTCCGCCGGAACAGGGGTGGGCTTTTTGCACGACTTTAGAATGCCGCGCTTGCATTCGTCATTCTGTATCCGCCAGGCTGCCATCGCGTCGGCATAGGCATTTTGCTGCTTCGCATAAGCGGCTTCGTCCGTCAGGATTTTCTCGCGGCGCGCCGCCACTTCGGCGCGGAAGGCGGCGCGATCCAGCTCATACTGGTTTTGCTGCGCCATGTTCACGGCGTTCGTGGCTTGCGCCTGATCCGCTTCGTCATGGTTGAGCGCCTGCGTAACCGGCTGCTCGCGCGCATCGGCGGCCGACCTGGCAGCGTCCTGTGCAAAGGCCAGACTTGATACGACCAGCATGGATGGCGTGGCGAGGATCAAAATCAAGCGGGACATAAAACTCTCCGTTCATGCACCCCGCGTAACAACCCATGCGGAAGCAGGTCGTTCCGGCTTGCGATTGGGCGGACACCCTTTCCCCGGACTCGCGGGCGTCCCGCCGCGTCCCGGACCCAGAGCGATTGCACCCTACACGGGCTTGTCGAAGACGAAGACGCCGTAACCCATCGCGCCGATGCGGTAGGCGAGGATCAGTCGGGGAAGGCTGAGCGCAAAGATGCGGTTGCGCGCGCGACGGCTCAACAGGAAGCGAGCATAGGCCGGGTCGGTGAACAATCGCCGGAGCAAACGCCGGCCGCAGATCGCCCATGTCCGACGCACCTCACGGCTGACGTCCTCATAGCCGCCCGGCACAAATCCGGCATTGCGTGCCATCGCGTCATAATCGGCGCGGCTGCCCATCGATGCCAATCGCCCTTCGCGGCAGATCGGCTCCAGCAAATGACGGACGGCGACGGGGCTCGCATCTTTCGCAGCAAGCCACGCACATATCACCAGGCGGCCGCCTGGTCGCAGCACGCGGAAAGCCTGCGCGAAGAAGCCCGGCTTATCCGCCATATGCTCAGTGCTTTCGATGGCGTAGGCGCCGTCGAAGGCGGCATCGGGCAGATCGTTCTGCAACCAGTCGCCGACGCGGATCTCGACGCCCGCCGCGGAAGGCGCCCGCGCCGCCTGCTGGCGCGACAGCGTGTAGCCGATGACCTCCGCATCATGGCGCCTGGCGAAGCGGCGGGCCGTGCCGCCATAGCCGCAGCCGATATCGACCAGCCGCATGGAACGGTTTTCGCCAAGTCCGATCCATTCGCCCACCTCGTCCGATAGCGCCTCGATCGCCTCCGCCACCGTCTCGCGACCGCTCCGCCAGAGCCCGTGATGGACATGCTCACCCCATATCTGGCGATAGATCGGATCCAGCTCGTCATAGTGATCGGCGACGTCGCCGGCACGCAATACTCGGTTCGGCAGAATCACGCGCGACTGCTTTCCATACGCGCGAGACTAGCGGCTTCCGGTTCCGTGGTAAAACGGGTCTCGCTCAGTGGCTGCCGAACAAGACCAATCGGTAATCCAAGCCCGCGAGCCGGCTGGGGCCGACCAGCGCCTCGGCCGCGAACCTGCTCGCCCTATTCCGTGCCTTGGTGAGGTTGCTGCCGGACCTGGGTTTGAAGACGGAGGACGTGCTGAGGGAGCCGTGGCCGGATTGAATCTCCGGCAATGCGTCCGAAAGCGTACTGACACCGAAGCCATAGGTTGCGAAGTCGTAACTCGTCGCGTCCACCGCGACCCTGGTTACGACCAAGCTCTTATGGCCCTTGCCCTTGCCCGGCTTGGTCGTCGTGGTCGTGTCACCAGACGTGGTTCCCGTGCCCGAGGTGCCGGTGGTGGTAGTCGTTGGATCGCTCGTTGTAGTAGTAGTAGTGGTGGTGGTGGTGGTATCTGTCGTCGGATCGGTGGTTGTGGATCCGCTGGTGCTCGGCGGCGTATAACCATAGCCGCTTACCAGCAGCTTGGATGCGTCCATCGTCGACAGGTTGCTGAGTGACAGCAGCGAACTGCTCAACCCGGATTGGCTCGTCAGCAAATTGTCGGTAACCGTGAGATTGGTGTTGGTCCCCAGATAGAACTGGTCGGTCAGGTTTTTGGTGATGGTGCCGCCCTGGATATTTTCCGCCCGGATCCAAACCGGGATGCCATCTCCGCTGGGAGACAACACCGTATTACCCGTGATCGTAACGTCGATACCGCCACCCATCACAGTGATTCCGTTCGACATATTCCGTTCGTAGATGAGGTTGTTCTCGATCGTCACGCGCTGATAGGGCAGGCCGCCGACGTCATCCCGCAGGAAGATGCCCTGCATGCCGGAACCATTTCCCTGAAGAATCACATTGTTGCGAATGACAATGTCGGTGGATGACCACGTCGTGTTCGCCGTCCAGAATTGGATCGCATCGGGATGATCGGTGCTCGTAGGATAGAAATTGGTGAAGCTGTTGCCGTCGATGAGGACGTTGCTCATCGCGGCGAAGTCGATGCCGTCCGATCGGATGTCATGAAAGCTGTTGTTGGAAACGACGACATTGCGACACGCACCGAACGTCGCGCCGCGGCCAAGCTGCTCGAATTCGCTGTTGATGACCGTGAGGCCGTTGACGGCGCCGAAGTTGATGCCGGTGCCGTCGTTCTTTGGATCATTGTCAAGCGAACCGTGGAAGTGCACCGTATCGAAGGTGATGTTTCCGCCGTTCGTAACCTTCGCCAGGACGGCATCGGTCGTTTCGGTCGAACCCAGCGCGCGACCAACCTCAAGGTTCTTGAAGGTTACATTGCTGGTGTCGGTCAGCTTCAGCCAGCTCAACCGTGCGGGATTGGCTGCATCGAGCGAAGTGATCGTGACGTTGCTGGTGAAGGCTTTGCTCGCCATTGTCAGCGAATAGACGCCCGCGGCGAGTTGGATCGTATCGCCGCCCTTGATCTGCGTAAGCGCTGAATCGAGCTGCGTCTGGCTCGCAACCGTAAAAGCAGTCATCTTGCCCCCAATCCCCGGGCGGATAGCGCCCATTCGCCGCTTATGATTGGCGTGTATTGAACAGCGCTGAAGCTACTTTACCGATAAAAGGTTAATCCGATTGAGGTTAACAAGTTGCTAAGGCTTCTTGTTAAACCTGGCGGCTTCGCAGCCAGCAGCGCTTATGCTAAGCGCAAGCCATGACCGGTGCCGCCACTCTCGAACGCCCTCTCGACGCCGAGGCCCTGATCGCCGACATGGGCCGCCGCGCGCGCGCCGCAGCCGCGCGTCTTGCTCAGGCGCCGACCGCGGCCAAGGCCGCCGCGCTGAAGGCAGCCGCCCACGCCTTGCGCGCCGCCGAGACAGATATCCTCGCCGCCAATGCGATCGACGTCTCGCGCGGCGAGGCCAACGGCCTGTCCCCGGCAATGATCGACCGGCTCAAGCTCGATCCGAAGCGGCTCGAAGGCGTAGCATCCGGGCTGGAGGCGGTCGCTGGCCTGCCCGATCCGGTCGGGCAGGTGATCGACGAAACGACGCGGCCCAACGGCCTGCTGCTGCAGCGTGTCCGGGTGCCGCTCGGCGTCGTCGGCATCATCTATGAGAGCCGCCCGAACGTGACCGCCGATGCCGGCGCATTGTCGATGATGGCGGGTAACGCCTGCATCCTGCGCGGCGGATCGGAAGCGATTGAGACCAGCCGCGCGATTCATGCCTGCCTGCTCGCGGGTCTGCGCGAGGCCGGGCTGCCCGAGGACGCGATCCAGCTCGTGCCCGTCACCGACCGGGAAGCGGTCGGCGCGATGCTGCGCGCGCAGGGACTGATCGACATCATCGTTCCGCGCGGCGGCAAGAGCCTCGTCGCGCGCGTGCAGGACGAAGCGCGCGTGCCCGTGCTCGCCCATCTCGACGGGCTGTGCCACAGCTATGTCGACAAGGCGGCCGACCCGGCCAAGGCCAAGGCGCTGGTCGTCAATGCCAAGATGCGCCGCACCGGCATCTGCGGCGCGACCGAGACGCTTCTGATCGACCGCGCCTTTGCCGATCCCAAACCGATCCTGTCGACGCTGATCGACGCGGGCTGCGAGTTGCGCGGCACGGATGAGGTCCGTATCCTCGACGACCGCATCCTCCCCGCCGCCGCCAGCGACTGGGACACCGAATATCTCGACGCCATCCTGTCGGTTGCGCTGGTGGACGGCGTGAACGACGCCATGGCGCACATCGCAGCACATGGATCACACCACACCGACGCGATCATCACCGAGGATCAGGCGACGGCCGACCATTTCCTGACCGGCGTCGATTCGGCGATCGTGATGCACAACGCCTCCACCCAGTTCGCCGACGGCGGGGAATTCGGGCTGGGTGCGGAGATCGGCATCTCGACCGGACGGATGCACGCACGCGGCCCGGTCGCGCTCGAAGGGCTCACCACCTACAAATGGCTGGTGCGGGGAACAGGCCAGACGCGGCCCTGAGACTTAGATTTGTAGAACTCCAGTGCTCCTGCGAAGGCAGGGGCCCAGTTCAACAATCGAGCTAGGCTCCTGCCTTCGTGTTGTGTGTCGTCAGGTTGGCGAGACGTTCGGCGGGAGCCTTGTAGTCGAGGCATCGCAGTCTGGTTCGATTGTAGTCCTGGACGAATGTGCTG
>Ga0081455_10000050_pt1 | contig 125351 bp, 112 predicted proteins | sample TabmetS3T2R1_FD_70207 | JGI IMG/M metagenome (GOLD analysis project Ga0081455, IMG submission 70207) | Tabebuia heterophylla rhizosphere microbial communities from the University of Puerto Rico - S3T2R1 | ecosystem: Host-associated > Plants > Roots > Rhizosphere ...
CTACAGGAGCAACCGTCGAGCCTGTGCCACCCTGCAGCTTGATTGGCTGCATCAGGAAGGCAAACTCATAGACCTGCTTCTGCGCCAGCTCATCCAGCTTGAGGTTCTCCAGCAGGTGCACGCCATTGACCACCAAAGTCAGTTGATGCACGGGCAGCGAGATCAGCGGATCGGGGTTGGGCGCCACCTCTACCGGCCAATTGTCCGAGCCGAGCAGCAGCGGATCCTTACCGATCAGCCACTGCGCCGCTTTGACGCCGATGCCCGGGCAGGACTTGACGTAGCGCGCATTGTCTTTGGCCCACAACTTGTTCCAGCCCGTATTGATCAGGACCGCGTCGCCGGCCTGCAGTGTCGTGCCCTGTTTCTTGAGCGCACCTTCCAGGTCTTCCACCGTGATCTCATACGTGTCGGGAAGCATGTCCACGCCCTTGTATGCGGCGACGTCGATCAGTACACCACGTCCAAACACCGTGCCGAGCTGGTGGATCCCCAGCTTCGTAAACCCGCTGCGGGTCGAGATTTCGCTGATTTTGAAGCAGTTGTAGAGGCTGTCCTCGTGGCTCTGGTGGGCGAAGCCGTCGAGCTGAGTGCCGACCTGGCCAATCTCGGAGATGACCACCTCCTCATTGGAACCGCGCTTGTTGGCCGGTTGGTTCAGGAACGTGCGCTTGACGTGCACGTCGAAGCGGCGCGTCCCGAAGAACGGCATCTTGTCGTTGAGCACGTGCGCCAGCTCGATCACCTCTCCGGTCTTGATCATGCCCGCGGCCTTCGTGACGGCGGCCGCCTTCTGGTGGTTGCCGGAGCCGCGCTCGTCGCCCGCTCCCCATTTCGACGGGCAGCGGTCCTTCTCGGCCGGCGGCAGCCAGGTCGGGGATTGAGCGAGCACGCTGGCGCTGATGGCTACGGCCCCAGCAAGCCCAAGAGCGATGGCTGATTTCTTCATGGACGTCTTCCTCCTACCGACGGTTTTAGCTTCTCGTTGTAAATGCGCGCATGAACGGGACAAGCGACCTCTCGGTTCCAGCTTCAGCGCCTCGCGCTCGTAGAGCTTCAGGCGCCCCACGAAGAGGTCGTAGAAGGTGTCGCGGCCGTGGCTTGGGAAGGCACTCGATGGCCTTCAGCTCGCACGCCACTTACCCCCGAGACCCGTTCGGGTCGTCCTGTGAGACTTCCCACGGAGATTAGTACACCGAGCCGACACGATAGGCGATGGTCACAAGCGAATGACGAACCCGCCGATCCATGCGGCGACCCCAAGCGAAGCTGAGTAGAGGCGTTCACCATAGCAGGTCTCCAAGCAGGTCGCGCGCACATTGCTGCGCTGCAATGCTCCCTGCACTGCCGGGTCTCATCTGGGTCAGGCACGGTCACCGCAGCCGGATCTCAAAGACCTCCTGGCACGTCAGATGACCACTCATATTCCGGACTCGGCCGCACGGCAGCGCGGATGTGCCAATAGCGGGAATTTACGAACTTGGTGGCGGAACCGTTGGAAGCTCGGTTGCAAGGCGAAGGTCTTCTGCTCCACCGGAGTCACCGTAGGCTAGCCATGATTGTACAGCCCCAGCGGCAATACCCTCCGGACCGTCGCCAAACCCGCCAAACTCCTCTGGCCAAGTGAAGCGGTCCGTCCACTCCCATGCACTGGCTTCGTAGTTGTAGAGCGCTGGCCTATACCCGCGCCGAAGCAGTTCTGCGATACAGAGCCTCATGGCTTCTTGCCAATCTCTATGATCATCGAACGCGAACTCCTGCATTATAGCCGAATCAATTTGCATCAGGGTGATCGGACCTTGTGTTGGTAGTCCGGTTGGCCGCCTGACCCATTCGCGAAAGGCCATGCTCGTGCCTTTCTTGCGATGCCATGGATACACGTTTGGTGGTTTCTTCCGCCACATCATGGGAACGCAGATTCTGTCCCTTTGCCAACTCTACTTAGTCCATAATCCATGATCGCGCGCGCAAATTGGCCTCAGTCTGGTGAGCAGCCGTTCGCTCGCCTTGTCGACGGCTGCTGGTGGAGTCGCGGCACGCGCCATTGTAAATGGTGGTAACGGCGCAAGGCGAACCGCAGCCACTCCCGTTTCACTGGTTGCGCGGCGGCTAGCTCGGGGTGGCAGAGCACCGGTGAGCGGTCCCGCCGCGGCAGCACCTACGCCTCTGAAAACTGAAGAGGAGTCGCTGGCGCGGCAGCATCCTTCGATTACCCCGGAAGGCGCTTGAGTGGCCCCCGAGTAGGCCATAGAAAGCCTCGTTTCCTGGGTGACCGAGGATTCTGCCGATCTCTCGGCCGTCGTTGGCCGGGACGAACGTCGCCATCGCTACAGGCAATCGAGCGCTGAACCCACACGCTTGCGAACCTCGGTGACGGCGGCGAGCTTGACTGGGCCGAAGCCGCGGATGTCGAGTGGGATCGCAGCGATCCGCGCCATGTTGTCGACAGTGTCGCGCGTCAGGTGTGAGCAAAGCTGCCCGACGACGCCCTCGTACCAGGAAATCAGCTCGCGCTCGGTCTTGCGCTCGTGGTTTAGACCGAACATGTCGAGGCGCGTGCCGCGAAGCCGCTTGAGCGATTGGAGCGCGCGGAACGGACCGTTCATCCAACTACCGAACTGGATCTTGCGCGGTCGGCCGCGATGGTCTCTGCCGGTCGGAAAAGCTGGCGGTGCGAGGTGGTAATGGATCTTGAACCCGGGCTCGAACTCAGAGCTAAGCTTCGCCCGGAAAACCGGGTCGAGATGCAGTCGCGCGACTTCGTACTCATCCTTGTAGGCCATCAGTTTGAACAGAACACGGGCCACGGCGTCCGTCAGTTTCGTCGAACCCAATTTCGCCTCGTCGGCGCGCACCCGTTCGACAGCGCGGGCGTAGCGATCGGCATAGGCTGCGTCCTGGTAGGCCGTCAGAAATTCTATGCGGCGACCGATAATCTGATCCAATGTCTCGGGCGCATTCGTCCTATCGTCGAGCAACCGCGCGACAGTATCCGGTTTCGAGGCCGCGAGCCGGCCCCAGGCAAATGCCTGCTTGTTTGCGGCGACCGTCACGGCATTGAGTTCGATGGCACGCATCAGCGCCGCATGGGACATTGGTACGAGCCCCGCTTGCCAGGAAAAACCCAGCATCATGACATTCGCATAGACCGTATCGCCGAGAAGCTTTTCTGCCGCGCGGTTCGCGTCGAACGACTGGACGCGGTCAGCGCCTGCAACATTGCGGATCGCGGCCAGCCGCATGTCGACCGCCAGAGACGCATCGCGATGGCGGACAACGTCACCCGTCGGCATCTGTGCGGCATTGATGACGGCGCTCATGCCGACGCGATAGTGAGTCGATGCCTTCGGCGACGAGCTTACGACGGCATCGCACCCGATCAGGGCATCGGCCTCGCCGACGTCGATACGCACTTGATTGAGATCTTCAGGTCGCCTGCCGATGCGGATGAAGCTCAGAACTGGGCCGAACTTCTGAGCAAAGCCCATGAAGTCGAGCACACTTGCGCCAAGGCCTTGCAAGTGCGCTGCCATGGTCACGAGGTGTCCAACCGTGACGACGCCGGTGCCACCGACGCCCGTGACCAACAGGTTGAACGGCTCAGAGAGCGTCGGTAAAACGGGCGCATCGATAGTCTTCACCTCGGCAAGAGGATCAATCGCGTGCTCACGTGTCGCTTTGCGTCGAACGCCATCGACCGTCACAAAACTCGGACAGAAGCCGTTGAGGCACGAAAGATCGGTGTTGCAGGTGGAATGATTGATGCGGCGCTTGCGGCCGAACGGTGTTTCGACCGGCTCGACGCTCAGGCAGTTCGATTCGACTGAGCAATCGCCGCATTCCTCACAGACGAGTTCGTTGATGACAACACTGGTCGCGGGCATCGGCAGCGTGCCCCGCTTGCGGCGTTTGCGCTTCTCCGCCGCGCACATCTGCTCGTAGATGAGCACGCTTGTTCCCATAACCACGCGCAACTCGCGCTGGACACGGTCGAGATCACGCCGGTGGTGGATGGTGACACCGGCCGGAAAATCGGTCGCGGTGAACTTGTTCGGATCGTCAGAAACGAGCGCAATGCGCGCGACACCCTCGGCACGGACGCCGTGCGCGATGGCGTGTACGCTGAGGGGCCCATCGACGGGTTGCCCGCCGGTCATGGCGACGGCGTCGTTGTAGAGGATCTTGTATGTGATGTTGGCGCCGGCGGCGACCGATTGGCGGATCGCCATTGATCCCGAGTGATAGTAGGTGCCTTCGCCGAGGTTCTGGAACACGTGGCCGCGCCCCGTGAAGCGTGAGGACGCCGCCCAGTTCACACCCTCGCCGCCCATTTGAATGAGTGAACTGGTGTTGCGATCCATCCAACTCGCCATGAAATGACAACCGATCCCGGCCAGTGCCTCGGACCCTTCGGGCACCTTGGTCGAGCTGTTGTGCGGGCAGCCCGAACAGAAATAGGGCGTGCGCATCGAGCCTTCCATGCTGATGATACGGCTCGGCGACGGCACCAGTGTCTTGGCACGTGAGACGAGGGCGAGGCCGGGGAAGAGCGCATCGAGACGCTTGGCGACGATCGGCGCCAGCATTCGCGGTGACAGTTCGCCCGTCCACGAGATAAGCCGATTGCCGTGCTCGTCATGCTTGCCAACCATCCGCTCCGGCTTTCGGCCGGGGAAGTCATAAAAGTATTCCTTGAACTGGCTCTCGATGATGCCGCGCTTCTCTTCCACCACTAGGATTTCGCGCTTGCCGCTGGCAAACGTCAGCGCATCGTGCAGCGGCAGCGGCCAGACCATCCCGACCTTGTAGATATCGATCCCGATGCGACGGCATGCGGCCTCGTCAAGGCCGAGCAGACGCAACGCCTCCATGAGGTCGAGATGGCCCTTGCCGGTCGTGACGATGCCGTAGGTCGCATCCGGGTTGGCGTAGGTCGCACGATCGATCGGATTGGCGCGTGCGAATGCATAGACCGCGTGCTTTTTTGCTTCCATCCGCTCTTCGATCTGTGGCCCCGGCAGATCGGGCCAGCGGTAGTGCAATCCGCTGGGCGGCGCAGTGTAATCCGGCGCAACGAATGAGCGCGGTCCGGCCAGTGTGATCGAGCGTGCCGACTCGACGGTCTCGGACACGGCCTTGAAGCCGACCCACATGCCCGAGAAGCGGCTGAGCGCGTAGCCGTACTCGCCGAAGGCCAGGTACTCGGAGACGGACGCCGGGTTTAGCGTCGGCATGAACCAACTCATGAACGCGACATCGGACTGGTGTGGCATCGACGAGGACACACAGCCATGATCGTCGCCCGCGACGACGAGCACGCCGCCATGGGGTGAAGACCCGTAGGCATTGCCGTGTTTCAGCGCGTCACCAGCGCGATCGACCCCCGGTCCCTTGCCGTACCAGAGGCCGAAAACACCGTCGACGGTCCGCCGCGGCTGCGTCTCGACTTGCTGCGTTCCGAGAACAGCTGTCGCCGCGAGATCTTCGTTCACGGCCGGCAAGAACTCTATCGCATGCTTGACGAGCAGGGACTTGGTCCGCCACATCTCCTTGTCGATGCCGCCGAGCGGGGAGCCCCGATAGCCCGACACGAAGCCCGCTGTTTGCAAGCCCTGGGCTTGATCGCGTCGACTCTGATCGAGGACGATGCGCACGATCGCTTGCGTGCCGGTCAAGAATACACGGCCGGATCGGCGCTCGTAGCAGTCACCGAGTGCATAGGGGTCGAGATCCGCTGGGGCTGACATCTCTGCGTCTCCGACGCTTGGATCACGTTCGAGCAGGATGCTGGTACATTGACACGGCCCCGGCCGAGCAGTCCTACCAAAATTGCGCGTCCGTGCTTGCGGCCTGAAACCTTCAATCAGCCGGGCATGAAATCAACCAACCGGCGCAATGGCGCTTGGTGCCCCTTGCGGACATCCGTGTAGGACTAAACTAAGTTGCCATTCGCGTTTGCGCACCCGGATCAATGAAACGGTTGTATCCTAGCGCGCGGTCGGCAGCGAGGTTGGCCCCGTGTTGGTGCTATCGAGCCCGTAACTAAGTTTGACCGGAGGCCCTTCAAGCACCCGTTATTGTCGCCACGGCGAGCATATGCCCTATGGGCATATGCCCGTCCGGGAGCACGATGGATAGAGTTCATTTTGAGCAAGGGCTTCGCGCCGACCGCGCCTAGAGGAGGGCGCGATGAAGACATTGCACAGAAGGTGCGCAAGAAGGAGGTGGTGGTCTGCCTTCGGCTGGTCATCCGAGGCAAGGTCACTTATGAGGTGCGCCGGTTTCCGACCACCACACGGGGGCTTATCGAGCTCGCGGATTGGCTGGAGCAGGCTGGCTGCACGCATGTAGCGATGGAAGCCACAGGTGTCTACTGGAAGCCGGTCTGGCATATCCTGGAAGGGCGGTTTCAACAGATCTTGGCCAACGCCGCACATATCAAAGGGGTACCCGGGCGCAAGAGTGACATGAATGATGCGACCTGGATCGCCGATCTGCTGGCGCATGGCCTGATGCGGGCGAGCTTCGTGCCGCCACGGCCCATCCAGGAACTGCGCGACCTGACGCGGACGAGAAAGCAACTCACGCGCGAGATTGTGCAGCACACCCAGCGCATCCAGGCCGTTCTCGAGGAAGCCAACATCAAACTCTCCTCGGTGATCACGGACTTCTTGGGGGCGAGTGGACGGCGCATCTTGAAGGCGATCGTCGCTGGCGAGACGGATCCTGCGAAATTATCAGTGCTCGGCGGCCCACGTCTGGCGGCAACGCGCGCAGAGCTTGCGGACGCCTTGCATGGACGCATTCGTTCCCACCATCGCTTCCTCATCGGCCAGCATTTAAAAGACCATTGAGCAGCTGGAGGAGACGATTGTGGCCTTCGACGCGCGGATCGAGGCCGCGCTCGCGCCCTTTCGTGATGTCCTTCAACGACTGAAGGAGATCCCGGGCCTGAGCGAGACCTCGGCCCAGATCCTCCTCGCCGAGATCGGCACGGACATGCGCCAATTCCCGACAGCTGGTCACCTCCTGTCCTGGGCGGGTCTCATTCCGCGTCTCGACGAGAGTGCCGGCAAGCGGCGCTCGACCCGCGTCAGAAAAGGCGCCCCATGGCTGCTCTGGGATCGGAAGCTGACGGAAGAAACACTGCGTTACAGCCGCGGCAGTCCCTCGATCATGGCTCGAACCGACTGAGGGTTGAATAGCTCGCAACGGACGTAGCCGAGGTGCGGCTTGATGCGCCGGACAGTGCTGGTGCGCGGTCTTCCTAACAGGTCGACACGTTTGACGAAGCGGCCGATCCGGACGCCACCGCTTTGGTGGCATCGATCGAGAAGATGATCGGCCCGCTTCCGGTTTTCGCGGGCCCGGAATCCTGGAACGCCATCGGGCGGCAAAGCCGCGCGAATACATTCACGAGTTGAATGGTCGCCGGGAGCTGAACCTGTCGCTTCATCAGACGGGTGAAGAGCTATGGATCGCAGAGCACAAGGAACTTGCCGCCGAGCCTGGCCGCGGAGTCATCGGCCACATGAGCCTGCTAACAACAACGCAGGGCAAAGCTTTCGACCCCGTCTACTTCGGCGCGTGGTTCGCGGATGCCATCGATGAGGCCAAGCTCCCGGATGATTGCGTGTTGCATGGACTACGGAAGACCGCGGCGCGGAAGCTGGCAGAGGCAGGCTGCACCGCGGAAGAGATCAAAGCCGTGACCGGCCACACGACGAGCCGCATGGTTGATCACTACACCAAGGGTGCGAACCAGAAGAAGCAGGCGAGCGCTGCGATCCTCAAGCTGGAGAGGAACAGCGAATGAACACGCATTGCCAACGCATTCGACAAGGACTGCCAAACAGCCGGCCATCAAACCAAAAAATTCAATGACTTCATGGCGCTCCCTACGGGAGTCGAACCCGTCTTTTCAGATTGAAAATCTGACGTCCTAACCGATAGACGAAGGGAGCACGGCTGCTTGGAGTTTGAACAGCCCTACGGCGGTACGGGCGCTATATGGCACGGAACCCGCCGTGTTCCAAGTACGGCCAAGCCGCTGGCTTTATTCTCCGGGCCTCCTGCGGCAAGGCCCAGCTACAGGGGCGGCACCTCGACGCGGCCGCGGGTTAGGAGGCCCGCTCCTCGCACCGGGCATCCAGCGAAGATCGGCTGTCCCGCCCGGAAGCGTTTACCGTGGGTTTAACGACATGCCGCAAGAGGCCACTTATCCCTTCTCGTCTTCCCTGCCTCCCTCGCGGGACTTCCTGCGATGGGGCTCAACCGGGTCGCTAATGACCGGCTTGCCGACGGTCGGCCGATCCTTGGTCGGGTTACTCTTCGTAATCGCGCGCCGAACGGCCCGGCCCTCTGAGCTCGATCTACGCGCCGGTCGCTTCGCTCGCTTGGCAGGCATCAATAAACCCAAGACTTCGCTGCTGGTCGAACACTAACGTGGCCGGCGGCGCTGCGTTCCCGCCGCCTCACGCGAAGCGGAAACCTGCAACGGCGTGTGCTGCCCTTGCCCTGTCGCCCCGATCGGTCGCTTCGTTCCGCCCTACCCCATTCGGAGTAAGGCGCGCCTGGCGATTTGCGGCCGTGCTAGCCCGCGCTTGCCGCTCCGAGGGCGGCGCCCTAACATTTCTCCGCATCTGACCACCAGCATCACCAGGCGGAGCCCATGCCAGCGCCCGACGACCTTCCCATTGCCGACTGGCGACTGGTGGGCGATTGGTGGGACCTATGCAATTGCGCCATAGGCTGCCCCTGCAATTTTGGCTCCAATCCAACCTACGGGTTCTGTGAAGGCGTCCTTACCTGGCTCATCCGTCATGGCAACTATGGCGAGCTCGAGTTTGCCAAGGACCTGGCCGTGGTCTTGGTGATGCATTGGGAGGGTAATGTCTTCGAAAAGAACCGGGAATTCGGCTTTCTGATCGACGAGCGCGCCAACCCGCAAGAACGCCTCGCGCTCGAGAAAATCTTCACCGGTTATGCCGGCGGAGCCTTTGCGGCCTGGCGCGATTTAACGCTGAAGCTCGACGGCGTGGCATTCGTGCCGATGACGGTCACACACGATGCCGAGACCTGGAAAGTCGAGGTGCCCGGTATGGTGGATGGGCTTGCTGGTCCTTTCCGCAAATATATGGTGCCGGACGGCGAGACCTGCCGCATCTACAATGCCCCGCGGCCGGAAGTGGTGCCGGGTTTCCTGACGGTCGGGCAAGCCAAGCGCAACATCGTGACCGGCGCGTTCGGACGCAACTTCGACTGGTCGCAACGCTCCTCCAAGCATATTGCCTTCGACCTGCGAGGGCCAAAGGCGTTCAGCTGGCGTCAACCGCCGAAGACCCCGTGACCCCAGAGTTGGGCACGTCTGCCGCGCTTCGCCGCCGCGACCGCATCCTTGTGCTGACCCTCCTATTCTTGGTGGCAGGCCTGGCCTGGGCGCTCACAGTAGAGCAAGCCCAGGAGATGGACGCGATGGACGCGGCCATGTGGCGGGACATGAATATGTCCATGAACGGCATGGAGCCCTCCTGGACGGGCCTCGACGCGCTCCTTCTGCTGTTCATGTGGTCATCGATGATGGCCGCAATGATGCTGCCGGGCGCGAGCCCGATGCTGGTAGCCTTCGCAACCATCAATCGACGGCGGCGCGGGCGCGGCGCGCCCTATGTGTCCACGCTTGTGTTCCTCGTCGGTTATCTGATCGCCTGGGGCGGATTTTCGCTGCTCGCAACGGCCCTGCAATGGTTACTGCAAAAGCTGGGGTTACTCAGCACCATGCTGCAGTCAACTTCCGGCTATTGGTCGGGTGCTCTCTTGTTCGCTGCCGGGCTCTATCAGTTCAGCCCGCTCAAGGAGCGGTGTCTAACCTACTGCCGCTCTCAGGAAGGGTTCATTCTCAGCGAGTGGCGCGACGGCGGGCTCGGCGCGGTGGTGATGGGTCTGCGCCATGGCCTGTTCTGCATGGGTTGCTGCGGCGGGCTGATGCTCTTGCTGTTCGCGGTTGCGGTGATGGATTTGCGTTGGGTCGCCGCCTTGACCGCTTTGGTGACCGCGGAAAAACTGCTCCCGGCACCCAATCTCTGGCGCGTTGCGATCGGAACCGGTCTCCTTGCCACGGGCCTCGCGTGCGTGTTGCTAACAGGGAAAGCTGGCCTATGAGCGAGCCGCCGGTCAAATTTGCAACCAAGATTGCGATCGTCATTCGCAGTGACTTGGAGCCTTGGCAGAAGCTGAACGTGGCCGCATTCTTGTCCAGCGGTATCGCCGCCGCATTTCCCGCCGCAATCGGCGCGACCTACGAAGATGCGTCAGGCACCCACTATCACGCGCTGCTCGGCGAACCCATCCTGATCTATGGAGCCGATCACACGGCTCTCGCCAGAGCGCTCGATCGAGCAATTGCGCGCAACGTCAAAGCCGCGCTCTATACGCAGGAGATGTTTGCAACGACGCACGACGCCGCCAACCGCGCCGTCGTCAAAGCCGTTTTGCGGCCCGAGCTCAATCTCGTCGGTTTGGCCTTTCGCGCCGAGCGCAAGGTGATCGACAAAATCGTCGAGGGTCTCAAGTTTCATGCGTGAGGGTTGTGCCGCCCCGACCTTAGAGGTCCCGCGTTAGGGCCGGCGAACACCGTGGCGCACCGTGCTCGCCGCTGCAAGAGCTGGCGAGTGACAAGGGCCGTTGGATCAGGTTCCCGTGCGACGCGCGTCATGGGCGCGCTCGGCGCGTGGCTGCAGCGCGGCCGCCATCGCCTCATCGACCATTTCCAACCAGACAAATTCCATGTTGGCACGCACCTCCTCGGGGATCTCCTCGAAGTCCTTGCGGTTGCGCGCGGGTAGCATGACCCGCGTGATGCCGGCTCGTGCCGCGGCTACCACCTTCTCCTTGATGCCACCAACCGGTAGGACCAGACCCCTGAGGCTGATCTCGCCGGTCATGGCGGTATCGCTGCGCACGGTCCTATCCGTCATCAACGACACCAACGCCATGAACATGGCGACGCCGGCGCTAGGACCGTCTTTGGGAATAGCGCCAGCCGGCACATGCACGTGAATGTCCGCCTTGTCGAAACGCGTCGCATCGATGCCGAAATCGCTGGCGCGATTCTTCACGATGCTGAGCGCAGCCTGCACACTCTCCCGCATGACTTCGCCCAGCTGACCGGTGAGGATCAATTTGCCGCCGCCCGGCGTACGCGTCGCCTCGATGAAAAGGATGTCGCCCCCCACGGGCGTCCAGGCAAGGCCGGTGGCGACCCCGGGAACGCTGGTGCGCATGGCCAGCTCGCTCTCGAACTGGGGTGGCCCGAGCACCGTGGCGAGACTATCAACATCGATATGGATGGGGCCGCTTTGGCCTTCGGCGATGCGCACCGCGGCATGGCGCAGTGCCTTACCCAGCTCGCGTTCGAGGCTGCGCACACCTGCTTCGCGCGTATAGCGCTGAATGATCTCGCGCAGAGCCGGATCGGCAATTTCGACCTGTTCAGGCTTGAGCCCATTGGCCTCAAGCTGACGTCGTACGAGATAGCGGCGCGCGATCTCGAGCTTTTCGCTGGCCGTGTAGCCGGACAGCGTGATGACCTCCATGCGGTCACGCAACGGACCGGGGACCGTATCCAACAGGTTCGCGGTGGTGATGAAAACCACGCGACTGAGGTCGAATGGAACCGCCAAATAATTGTCGCGAAAGGTGCTGTTTTGCTCGGGGTCGAGGACCTCGAGCAGCGCCGCGCCGGGATCGCCCTGGATACCCCTGCCGAGCTTGTCGATCTCATCCAGCATCATCACGCAATTGCGGCTTGCTGCCTTGCGGATGGCCTGAATGATGTTGCCGGGCAGCGCCCCGATGTACGTGCGCCGGTGGCCGCGGATTTCTGCCTCGTCGTGCACGCCACCAAGGCTCACGCGGACAAACTTACGACCCATGGCGCGAGCAATCGACTGACCAAGTGAGGTTTTGCCAACCCCTGGTGGCCCAACCAAGCAGAGGATCGGCGCCTTGCCTTGCGGCGCCAGCTTGCGCACGGCGAGATATTCCACAATCCGGCGCTTGATCTTGTCCAAACCGTAATGGTCTTCGTCGAGGATCCGGCGCGCTTCCTTGATGTCGATCGGCTGCTCATCGCGCAGCTGCCACGGCAGCTCGACCAGCCAGTCCAAATAGCTGCGCACCATGCCGTGCTCGGCCGAGGCCTCCGGCATGCGCTCGAGGCGTCGCAGCTCTTTGCGGGCCTGCTCCTCGACCTCCTTTGGCATGTTGGCCTTACCGATCGCCTCGCTCAATTCGGCGATCTCGGCCTTGCCTTCCTCGCCTTCGCCGAGTTGCCGGCGGATCGCCGCCAATTGTTCGCGCAGCAGGACTTCCCGTTGGCGCTCGTCGAGCGCGGCCTTGGTCTGGCGCCCGATCTCCTGGGACAGCCGCAACACTTCGATGCGCTGAGCCAGGAGCCGCGATACCTTTTCCATCCGCGCCGTGACATCGATCGTTTCTAGGATTTCCTGCTTGTCCTCGGGTTTTACGTCCATGTAGGCGGTGGCAAAATCCGCCAGTTGCGCGGCTGTCGTGATCGATTGTACGGCGGCCAGCAACTCCGCCGGCACTTGGGGCAGGAGCTGCAATGCTTCCACGGTCTGCCGCTGCAAATTGAGAAAGCGCGCCTCGATCTCAGGGCTGCGCGAGGATGGCTCCGGAACGCGCACCACCCTGGCGACCAGGAACGGCCAACCCGGCAGAAACTCCATGATCTGGAAGCGCTGGTCCCCCTGGCAGATCAAGTGATGATTGCCGTCGGGTGCCGTCACATAGCGCACCAGGTTGGCAACGGTACCGACCCGATAGAGGTCCGCGGACTGGGGATCCTCCAGCGCCTGATCGCGCTGCATGAGGATGCCGATCTGACGCTGCTCGCGCACGGCTTGCTGAGCGGCAGCAATGGAGCCAGGTCGCCCCACGCTGATGGGCAGAACCATCCCCGGAAACAATACCGTGTTGCGGACCGGCACGATAATGAGCGCATCGGACGGCAACGCCGCCGACCCCGCGCCCGACGCGTCCTTTGCCTCTAGGTCAACCATCACTCCGCCTTCCTGAGCGTGATCACCAGACAGCCATTGCTCGTTGCGCTGTGCACGTCGCGGTAGCGACCAGCGGGCAGGCGGATGCGGCGCTCGAATTGCCCCTGCGGCAGCTCCAGGCGATGGATGACGGCGGTGCGCCATTCGCGGGGCAGCACACGCGTTCCCCCAATAACGAGATCATTGCCTTCGATCGCTGCCGCAACCTGCTCGGGAACCACGCCCGGCAGCGCCACCAGCACCAGCACCTCGTCGGGCGTCTCCAGAATGTCCACGGGCGGCTCCCAGGCCGGCCGACGCGAGGAACCGCCGGGACGAAATAGCTCGCGATGCATGCGCTCCGCCCGGGCCAGCATGTCGAATGCGTGGGACCACATCCAACCGCTGGGGAAATCTTTTTCCATCTTTCACCTCTCGCACCGTCCCCGCCTCGGGCGGATCTCGGGGCGCGCAGCAACCCTTGAGCGCTCCGGCCGTCCTTCGCTCGCGCATACTCCCTCACGTGGAGAGCGGCCCGCCATTTACAAGGATAACGCAAACGGGCCCGGCAGCGGTCAAGCTGCGGGCTTGCGCTCCTTTGCGGCCACCACCGCCCCGGTCCTGCGGGGGTGCTGCCCCACCCCTGCCACGGCGATAGTTTTTTCCTTCGCCCTTCCCGCCACGGCCGCCCGGCCTCCACGCACCGGCTGCGACCCGAGGCAGGATTTCGCCACGATGACCGCAGCCGCAGGGCTCCCTATTGGGGTCACAAGCCAGTATTACGATCGTTCGCAACGGGGTAAGGAGGGCGCACATTTCAAAACCCTCACCTTGCGCGCAACCGCTTGATGCGCAACCAGTCCTATCCCCCAACCAGAGCCAAGAAATGCCCATGCAGGTTATGGCCCGCCGTCGCTTTCTCAGGACCGCCCTTAGCGCTCTTGCAGCCGCCGCGGCGCCGCCGGTGATGGCGCAGTCCTCGGGCCTCAGCTTTGCGCAGTGGAGCGAAAAATTTCGCCCGCGCGCCCGCGCCCGCGGGGTATCCGAGGCGACCTACATCCGGGTCATGGGCCCTCTTAAGCCCGACACCTCGGTTTATGCCTTGCAGCGCGCGCAACCGGAATTCCAGGAAGCGATGTGGCAGTACGTCAATCGCCGCGTGTCCGACTGGCGCATCATTACGGGCAAAACACGTGCGCGCGAGCATGCTGCCGTGGTTGAGCGCATCGAGCGGCAATACGGCGTTGATCGCTATTTGATGCTCGCCCTGTGGGGTATGGAATCGGCATTCGGCGACGTGGTCGTCGACCGCAAGTACATGCGCCCCGTCGTGCCCGCGCTCGCCGCCTTGGCCTGGGGTGAGCCGCGCCGGCGCGCCTATTGGGAGCAAGAGCTCATTAACGCGCTCCTCATTATCCAACGCGGATGGGCTCAGGAAAAAGAGATGGTGGGCTCCTGGGCGGGCGCCATGGGACACACCCAGTGGATGCCGGAGGTCTGGCTCAATATGGGCGTCGATGGCAACGGGGATGGCAAGATCTCCCCGTTTGGCTCGCCCGACGATGCCTTTGCCGGCACGGCCCAGTTTCTCCTCAAGCGCGGCAACTATCGGCGCAACGAGGGCTGGGGTTACGAGGTGCGGCTGGCAGCCAACGCGAAACCGGCCGGCCTGCGCAGCATCGCCGCCTGGGAGAAGTTGGGTATTGTGCGCGCCAACGGACAACCGTTCCCCCGGCCCACCGAGCGCGCCAGCCTTTGGCAACCGGTGGCCGGCGGTCCAGTCTTTCTCATTACCCAGAACTTTCGCGCCGTGCGATCCTACAACCCGGCTGACAGTTACACCTTGGCCACCGTCCATCTCGCCGACCGCATTCGTGGGGAGGGACCATTCGTGCAGCAGTTTCCGGGCGGTGAGCGGGTACCGACACTCGCCGAAGTGCAGGAGATGCAACGCTTACTGACGGCTAGGGGCTTCGATACGCGCGGAGCCGATGGCCGTATTGGACCCGATACCGTCCTGGCGGTACGCGCATTCCAGACGAAGGTCGGCATAAAACCTGCCGATGGCTATGCAGGCTTGAAGGTCCTGGCCCGCCTGCGCCAGGGTGCCTAGCGGAGAGAGCGGATGCTCATCATCGATGCCCAGGTCCACCTTTGGCGCAAGGGTACGCCATCCCCGCCACACGGCCCCACGCCCTATCTGATGGAGGACGCGATCCGCGGCATGGATGAGGCCGGCGTCGATGGCGCCATACTGCATCCTCCCCTCAGTTGGGACCCCGATTCCAACGAGCAGGCCGAAGATGCGGTGCTGGCGCATCCGCGGCGCTTTGCCATTCTGGGCTACCCTCGGCTCAATGCACCTGATCGTCACCAGCAGATCGCCACCTGGAAACAGCGCCCGGGCATGTTGGGCTTGCGCCTTTATTTCAATGAGGCCCACAACCGCGCCTGGCCCATCGACGGCACCCTGGACTGGCTGTGGCCCGCGGCTGAAAAGGCCGAACTGCCGGTCGCCCTGCTCGCCGGCGATTGGTTGGCGCGGTTAGGCGAGATCGCGGCACGACACCCTGACTTGAAGTTGATCGTGGATCATATGGGCGCACTCAGGGGTGCCAAAGGCGATGCCGCCTTCCCGCATATGCCCGAGCTGATCGCCCTTGCCAAATTCGCAAACGTCGCCGTCAAGCTGACGGGCGGCCCATTCTACGCCGATGATGCTTATCCCTTCAAAAGCCTGCATCGCCACTACCGCAGGATGTACGACGCATTTGGCCCGCATCGGCTTTTCTGGGGTACGGACATCACCAAAATGCCGTGCTCCTGGCGGCAGTGCGTCGACCACATGCTAGAAATCGACTGGCTTTCCGAACCCGACAAACGGCTCATCATGGGCGAGGCCATTTGTGCGTGGCTCGGCTGGAGGCCCTGATGCCCGGGCACTGCCGGAGCCGCCGTCGGCACCTCGCGTGGCAACCACCCAGCACAAGTCCGCAGGCGGGGCCGGCCGGGCTCCAAAGCATGCCATGAGCGAGGAAGAGGCACCCGCCCTCCTCTCTCTGCTGCACCCGCTGTTGCGCGCGCTCGAGATGCTGATGTTCATTCAACGGCATCTCTACCCGCCCGACTTCGGCGAGCTCATGGCGAGCGTCGGGGTGCCCGAGGAGGCCCTCAGAGCGGCCAAGACCCGGCAACCCGAGTGGTCCCAGACCGTGGCGGCCATTGCTGGGAGACTTGATTTGGCGAGTGCGGCCGTCTTGCAGGCCTTCGCCGACTTGCGCAACTCAGTTGCTGAGGACGGTGACATTCGCGAGGTTTATCGCGCCCTGCGCTCAATCCCCCAAGCGCTCGAAACGCTCTATCCCCTTGCCGGCACGCTGTCGCCCCTGAACCAGTTCTTTCTCGATCCGACCTTGCGCTCGGACCAGGACCTGCACCGGCTTTTTATAGAGGCCCCGGCGCGGGAGGACACGGGCGTCATGCATTTCGGTGCCGCCGAAAGGGGCGGGTTCTGGCTTTACGTGCCGGAGCACTATCGGCCGGATATGGCCTGGCCGCTCGTCATGGCCCTGCATGGCGGCAGCAGCACCGGGCGCCAGTTTTTATGGAGTTGGTTGCGCGATGCCCGCAGCCGCGGCGCCATCCTGGCGGCGCCGACCTCGGTTGCAAGCACCTGGGCCCTGCTGGGGCCCGACGCCGACACGCCGAACCTCTGCCGCGCGCTCGAGCTAATCCGGTCCCGGTGGAACGTGGATGGGCGGCGTCTCTTGCTCACGGGCATGAGCGATGGCGGAACGTTCACCTACCTATCGGGTCTCGCGACCCAATCCCCCTTCACCCACCTTGCCCCGGTCGCTGCCGCCTTCCACCCAATGTTGGCCGAGCTGGCCGACGGCGAGCGCCTGCGCGGGTTGCCGATCCACATCATCCACGGGGCGCTCGACTGGATGTTTCCGCCCGAGCTGGCGCGGCAAGCGCACGCCACCCTGGCCAGCGCTGGCGCGGCCGTGACGCTGCGCGAAGTCGATGACCTCAGCCACACCTACCCCCGCGAACTCAACGGGGCGGTTTTGCGCTGGGTTGTAGCGACCGCCGGGGGCCCTGCCGGCTCCCCGTGCTGATCTCGGTGCGCAAATGGGACGCGTAAAGCCACCTTCCTTCGCACCACCCGGTAGAGGAACAGAGGATGGCAGGCGCCGTTATTTTGAGGCAACCGCCCCAGCTCGACGTTAGGTAGGCATGCAGGCTTTCTCGACGACGAAAATCGACACCGGTGAAACGGAGATCTTCCTGCGCACGCAGGGTTCGGGCCCGCCACTCTTGCTGTTGCACGGCTTTCCTGAGACGCATCTGATGTGGCGCCAGGTGGCTCCACGGCTGGCCAGCAGCTTTTGCATCGTCTGCGCCGACCTTCGTGGCTACGGGGAGAGCGGTTGTCCGGCCAGCGCGACTGACCATGCACCCTATGCAAAAAAAGCGATGGCGCGCGACATGGTCGTGGTGATGGAGAAGCTCGGCTTTCGGCGCTTTTCGGTGTGCGGGCACGATCGGGGTGGCCGCGTGGCTTATCGCATGGCGCTCGACTATCCCGAACGCATCGCCCGGCTCGCCGTGCTCGACATCCTGCCCATCGAGGCGAGTTGGCAGCGTGCCGACGGCCGGTTCGCTCTGGCCTATTGGCCGTGGTCGCTGCTCGCTCAGCCCTATCCGCTGCCCGAACAAATCCTCACGCTTGCCGCGGGCGCCATTGTCGACAATGCCCTCTCCGAGTGGGGCTCCTCGGCAAGCGCCTTTCCTGCGGAGGTGCGCGCTGCCTATCGCGCCCCTTTGCAACGACCCGAGCACGCTCACGCCATCTGCGAGGAATATCGGGCAGCCGCGAGCATCGACCGCGAGCACGACAACCGCGATCGCGCCCACGGGCGCCGCATCCGCTGCCCGCTTCTCGCGTTGTGGAGCGCTCGGGGTCCACTCGATGCCTGGTACGCGGAAGACGGAGGACCCCTCGCGCTCTGGCGCGATTGGGGCGACGAGGTCGAGGGGCGAGCACTGGAGGGAGGTCACTTCTTTCCGGAGAGCTCGCCAAAGGAAACGGCCGAAGAGCTCGGAGCCTTCTTTGGTCGCGGTGCCGCACAAGCGGCGGGCGTGATTGGTTTGCAACAGTGAGCGTTAGGGAACGGGAGCAATGCGTGGCCTCATCCATCATCTCGATCTGACCGTACGCGATCCGGACCAGGTGTTTGCCTTCTACGACACCGTGCTGTCGGCGCTCGGCTACCAATTAGAGCGAAAGGACGCGCGGGGCTTCGATTGGAACCTTGCGTCCGCCACAGGCCTCCATTCGATCGGCATCGTCCGGGCAAGCCCGCAAGGGGCGGAGCGCCCGCATGATCGCTACGCGCCTGGCTTGCATCACGTGGCTTGGGCGGTCGAGAGCCGCGAGGAGGTCGACCGCATGTATGACACCGTGCGCCGGATCGGGGCAACCGTACTGGATCCGCCCGCCGACTATCCTCAGTATAATAATGGCCGTGGCTATTACGCCGTCTTCTTCGCCGATCCCGACGGCCTGAAATTGGAGTGCGTTTACACGCCTCCGCCGGCTTGAGCAGCCCCCGCCGGCCAGGACGCCCGCAATCGCGCCGGCGCTGCGCGGCGCGGTGGGGCGTTCGTCTGCTTGGCCGCGGCAGCGCCCCACTGTAGCGCGGCATCGATGCACATCGAGCGCCTGAGACCGGGCTCGGGCGAGCGCGGTCAACCGCAGCTGTGGCAACGGCCAATCGGTGTAGAGCCGATACTTCGGAATTGGCGGAAGTATCGGGCGCTGACCGAGACAACGGCATCCCCTATGGTAGGGCCGGAGCTGCCGGCGCCGTTCGCAGGTGCCCCCGCGCCGCACCGGTCACGGTGGCGCTCGTTCATGGCAACGAAGCCGTCCTCCTCGTTGTTGGTGGGCGGCTTCGGGCTCGGCGGCTCGAAATCTGCCTTCGGGCAAGGCGCGGCAAGAGCCTTGCTTCGCACACTCAGCGTGAGGGTCCAATGTTTTGTGTGCTTTTCGAAGTCCAGCCGAAGCCCGACCGGTGGGATGCCTATCTCGGCTACGCCAAAGCCCTCAAGCCCGAGCTCGAAAAGATCGACGGCTTCCTCGATAATATTCGCTACCGAAGCCTCACCCGGCAGGGATGGCTGCTGTCGCTCTCCAGCTGGCGCGATGAGAAGTCCTTGGTGCGCTGGCGCATCGACCCTAGACACCACGACGTACAGGAAAAGGGGCGTTCGGACGTTTTCAGGAGCTATCATTTGCGCGTGGGTCAGCTGACGATCGATAGCAAGCCGCCCCAGGGTCACGTCCTAAGTGAGCAGAGGCTGGACGAGACCGCCGTCGGCGCCGGCACGACGGTCACCCTGATTGATGCCCGCCGACCGCCCGAAATAGTCCAACAGCACGCGACCGCCGAGGAGGTCGCCGCCGGGCTGGGGTTTGTTCCCGACGCGCCGGGCCTCCTCGGTTGGGATGTCTTCGACGCCGTGTTGACGCCCGGCGACGTCATCTTGCTATTGTCGTGGCGCGACCAGGCCGCCGCGCAGGCCTTCGAGCGCGGGTTGCCGACGCGCGAGGGCACCAGGTTGCGCCGCGTGCGCGTGATCCGCGACTATGGCATGTTCGACCGCCGTGAAGCCCCGCAGTACTACGCTGCCGTGGCGCCGCCAGGGTCCTGACCGAGGAGCCAAACCGCCGGCATTGAAGGTAGGGCTGTGCCTTCCCGCGTGCCGCTTCAAAGGTCGAGGTCGATGACGATGGGAACGTGGTCGCTCAGACCGGACCCGCACCAATCTTCATAGGTCCCAATGGCCAACTCCTTCACTCGCGTCAGCATGTACGCCGGCAAAAAAACGTAGTCGATATGATAGCTCGGGCCATCCTTCTTGCGGTCGCGCCAATAAAGTGTCGGCACCAACTCGCTCCCCTGCGGCTCGCCCTTGAGTTCGTGATAGGCGCTGACCAATCCAAGCTTCGCCAAGCAAGCAACGGCGTTGCCATGATTGATGCGCCAACCGGGGCGATGCCAAAACACGTTGTTATTAAAGTCTCCCGCGACGATCGCTGACCGCTCCAGAAGAAAGCGCCGGTACTTCATGAGCGCACGCCGCAGCGGACCCAGCTGATGCTTGCGACTTACGCCGGCGCTACCATTCTGGGCCCAAACCGCAAGCAGATTGCATTCGACCGGTCCGGTCACGTGAACGGGCGCGATATGACGCAACGTCGGGTAGAAAGGTTCGGACAGGCGAACCCCATACCCATTGTAAGCGAAGACGGCGAGCCCCTTGTTGGGATTGGTGCCTATCCAGACCGGGTCGGCGCTGAGACCATTCAACGCGCCAAACCGAGCCAGCCGCGGCGGTTCGGCGCACTCGCAGATGATGGCGATATCCGGGCGCAAGCGCATGAGCGCATCGAACTTGCGATTGAGCGCCATACAGCAATTCCAGGTCACAAGTCGCATGTCCGCGCCAGCGCAGGTCTCGGTTGGCATCCTACCTCCTGGGCGAGCGCGCGGGCAGGCGCCGGCGCAGCTCTCCTGACACGGCTCGTCAGCGTGCAGCTCCCCAAGGGGTAGCCCCGATGCTAGGGTAGGTTGGCTCCGCCGGCTCGCGGACCCGGTCCTGGGCACGGTGACCGCCAGCCCCGCACCGAAATCTCAACTGACGCCTCGGCGCTCAGGCTTATCCATCCATGGATTTCGCGTGGCCATGCCTATTCCCGATTTCGCCGCCCGCTTTGTCGCCGACACGCCAGAAGCGGTCCTGTTTGCCGACCATGCCGGCATCATCCGCTTCTGGAATGCCGGATGCGAACGCCTGTTCGGCCATACGGCCGCCGAAGCCGTGGGTCAGTCGCTCGACATCATCATTCCCGAGGCGCAACGCGCGCGTCACTGGCAGGGCTACGCCGCGACCATACGCACGGGAAAATCCCGATACGCGGCGGGTGACCTCCTGGCGGTGCCCGCAATGCGCAAGGATGGCACGCGAATTTCTATCGAGTTCTCAATCGTCCCATTCCGCGATGCGGAAAACCGGATGCTCGGCCTCGGCGCGTTGCTGCGCGACGTGACCAAGCGTTTCGAGGAAACCAAGGCACTGCGCCAGGCGCTTGCCGCCGCGCGACGCTGAACGAGCGAGGCATCTATGTGGCCCGACAGGAAGATCATCGAATTGTTTGGCATCGAACACCCGATCCTGCTCGCGCCCATGGCCGGGCCGTCGACTGCGGAGTTGGCAATCGCCGTCTCAGAGGCCGGCGGCCTTGGCTCCTTCGGCAGCGCGCTGTCCACGCCTGACGACCTACGCGCCGTGCTGGGGGTGATACGACAGCGCACATTGAAGCCCATTAACCTCAACTTCTTCACGCACGTACCGCCTGACTTCGATGCCGCGCGCGAAGCAAGATGGAAAGAGCGCCTCGCACCCTACTATGCCGAGCACGGCCTCGACCCCGATCAGCCCGGGCCGCGCGCAAACCGCGCCCCCTTTACGGCAGAGACGTGCGCCATCGTCGAGGACTTCAAACCCGAGGTCGTAAGCTTCCACTTCGGCCTGCCGCACGAGCAGCTGTTAGAGCGGGTGAAGCGCGCCGGATCAAAGGTCATCGCCTCGGCGACGACGGTACACGAAGCGAAGTGGCTAGCCGAGCATGGTTGCGATGCCATCATCGCCCAAGGCTACGAGGCCGGCGGCCATCGCGGCATGTTTCTTACTGATAACCCAGCCGCGCAGGCGGGCACGCTGGCCCTGGTACCGCAAGTCGTCGACAGCGTGTCCGTCCCGGTCATCGCAGCCGGCGGCATTGCCGACGGGCGCGGCATCGCCGCCGCCTTCGCCTTGGGCGCCAGCGGTGTGCAGATCGGAACGGCCTACCTATTCTGTCCGGAAGCAAACGTGCCGCCCCTCAACCGGCAAGCCCTCGCTTCGGCGCGCGACGACGATACGGCGCTGACCAATCTCTTCACGGGCCGTCCGGCGCGCAGCATCATCAATCGCTTGATGCGCGAGCTGGGACCCCTTTCGCAGGATGCGCCGGAATTCCCGCTAGCCGGCGGCGCGCTGATGCCGCTCAAGGCGGCGGCCGAAGCCAAAGGCTCTAGCGACTTCACCTCGCTTTGGTCGGGGCAGGCCGCGGCCTTGGGCCGTGAGCTGCCCGCCGCGCAACTCACAAGGACGCTGGCACGCGACGCGCTTGAGCGGTTGAGCGCGCTGAACCCTCACACCTGAGCTCTAGGCGTGCGCGCGCCAAGCGGCGACGTTGGCGGAAGTCACCGTCAGGCGCCACGGCCCGACCGCGCCTTGTCGCGGCCGCCACCCGCCGGTTCGACTGGTAGGATTGAGGTTGGCGTACAAAGCGCGAAGGCGGCATAGCCGCTCGCACTGGCGTCGATTTGCTCCTGCACCTCGGCCTGCGTCGGCAAATGCGGCCAATCGCAAATGACGGTCATGACCCCATCGCCGCGAACGGCGATCAGGATATGCGTCTTGTAATCGATCGGAGGCGCGCTCTTCTTGTACATGTCCTGCTGCCTTGATGCGGCGGCGGCTCGCTCGAACCTTCGCCATAGCAGTCGAACCGGTGGGCCGCCGGAGCCAAGCTTCTGGCACGCCCCTTACGAACATGGTAACGCCGCGCTCAACTCTCAAGTCTTGCGCGCGCGCGAAAAAGCCAACGCTGTTGCCGGATTGCCCCGCTATCCTAGGCTCGCCACTGAGCCTGCCGAGGCTCGCGCCGGAAGGCCCATCATTCAAGGAGGTCGCCATGCTAAGCGCCAGGAATGCCGACGTCGCGGCCACGAGCGTCAGTGCGGTCGAGGGTAAGCCGACCTACGGCGGGGAGCTCGCGGTGAAGCCCCTGATCAAGGGCGAGGAAATGACGTTCCTTGAGATCCGCTACGCTGCCGGGGTGGGGGCACCGCTGCACACGCACACGCATGAATCGATTGCCTACGTCGTCACAGGCAAGGTGAAATCAACCGTCGGCAGCGAGGTGTTCATCTTGGGCCCGGGCGATGCCTGTCGGCACCCCAAAGGCGTGCCGCACGGCCTCGAGGCCATCGAAGACGCCCTCATCGTCGAAATCAAATCGCCAGCACCGGACCTCGGCCGCGTCTTTGCCGCCAGTAGATAGGCGTTTGCTTGGCGCTTGCCGGCGCACACGCGCTCAAGGCCGGCACGGGAGCGCGCGCGCGCCCCATGCGATGGCCTTGGGCGAAGTGCGAGGCAGGGGCTCCTCGCCGCGGCTTGCCCACGCACGGCGGCGGCAGGCGATTGCCAGACCCCCGGGGCTTGGTCATGATGCCTGCCCCTCCAGGAGCTATCGACGCTTTACCCATGATCCCGCTGACCGGCTACGCAGATCGGCTTTCCGTTCGCCCCGGAGAGAGCATCCGCTTTCACGTGTCGAACGCGACCGCGAGCCCCATCGCCTCGGCTTCGATCGTGCGGGTGATTTCGGCCGATGCGAACCCCGCTGGGCCCGGCATTCGCACGCAGAAAGTGGATGCGCTGGTGCGCAATATCGCCCCCTGCCTGCCGCATACGGCACGGCCCGGCTCTTACGGCGTGGCCGATGTCGGCAACGCGCTGGCGAGCCTCACGGGCTTGACGGTTATCGCCACGATCTGCCCCACGCGCCTTGCCGGGAAAAGTCGACCGATCCTGACGGTTGGCTCCCGCACCGGTGGCGGGTTCGCACTGGCCATCGCCGCCGACGGCAGCGTCTGTGCCAGGCTCGGGGCAAGTCAGGGCACGACCTTAACCGGCGCGCGGGTGCCCGAAGGCGCCTGGGCCCGCGTATGGATGACGTGGGATGCCGCCGCCTCCACCCTCACTGTCGGCCAGCTGCCGCTGGTGCGCGGTGAACCGGCCGGCGCAGCCGCAGAGGTGACCACGCGCCACGCTGAAGCGACGCTGGCGGCCGGTCCTCAGGTGCTGATCGGGGCAGCGACGAGCGATGGTTCGGCGGGCACCTTCAATGGGCGGATCGAGCGGCCCATGCTGTTCGACCGTGCGCTCGGGGAAGGCGAGATTGCGGCCGCGGCACGGGGGGAAATGCTGCCGGGCCTGATCGCCGGCTGGGATTTCGCGCAAGCGATCGCCTCCAGCGAGATGATCGACGTTGGGCCACAGCGGTTACATGGCAGGCTTTGCAACATGCCGACGCGGGCCGTGACGGGCTCGACATGGTCGGGTCGGGAGATGTGCTGGCGCCATGCCGTCGACGAGTATGCAGCCGTTCACTTTCACGACGATGACATCGTCGATTGTGGCTGGCCGGCGACGCACGAATGGACGGTGCCGAACGACTTCGGCTCAGGATCCTATGCGCTGCTGCTCGAAGCCGGCGAGGCGCGCGAAAACATTCCCTTCTTTGTCGTGCCACCCCTTGGCAAGCCGCGCGCCAAAATCCTGGTTCTGATGTCGACCTTCACCTACGTCATCTACCAGAACAACGCGCGGCTCGAGTGGCTGACGGACCCCGGCTGGCGCGAGTCCTGGCGCGCGCTCAGCAAGGCCTGGAACGGCTATCCACACTACCCCGGAGATCATCCGGAGTATGGCTGGTCCACCTACAATTATCATACCGATCGCACCGGCATCTGCTTTGCCTCTTGGCATCGCCCGATGCTGAATGTGCGCATCGGCTACATCACCTACCCCGACGAGGCGTTGCGCGCGTCGGGCCTGCGCCATTACCCTGCCGATCATCACTTGCTGTCCTGGCTCGAGGCCAAGGGCTATGCCTTCGATGTCATCACCGATTGGGAGCTGCACCAGGACGGTAAGCGCGCGCTCGAGGGCTACGCCGTCGTGCTCACGGGGAGCCACCCCGAGTACCACACCCGCGAAATGCTCGATGCGCTCCAGACCTATCGCGACGGCGGAGGACGCTTTTGCTATCTCGGCGGCAACGGCTTCTACTGGAAAATCGCGCTGGCACAAACCGGGCCCACGCTGCTCGAGATACGCCGCGCCGAGGGAGGCATTCGAGCCTGGGCCGCCGAGGCGGGCGAATATTACAACCAGCTCGACGGCGAGTATGGCGGGCTATGGCGCCGCAACGGCCGCCCCCCGCAGGAGCTGGTCGGCGTGGGCTTTACCGCGCAGGGCGCGTTCGCCGGCTCCTATTACCGCCTCAAGCCCGGCGTGCGCCAGGACGAGCGTGTCGCCTGGATGTTCACCGGCATCAAGGATGACATCATCGGCGATTTCGGCCTGTCTGGGCATGGCGCGGCCGGCTTCGAGCTTGACCGCACCGACAAGCGCTTGGGCACCCCGATCAACGCCGTGGTCGTCGCTGCCAGCGAAAATCACCCGCCGGAGACGCCGTGGGTGCTCGTACCCGAGGAGTACCTGACCCACCTGTCGACAACGACGGGACAGCCACCCACCGAAATGATCCGTGCCGATATGACGTTTTTTGCAACGGCCCAGGGTAGGGGCGCCGTGTTCTCCACAGGATCGATCACCTTTTGCGGTTCGCTTCCCTGCCAGGACTACGACAACAATATCTCGCGCCTGCTCAAAAACGTGCTCGACCGCTTTCTCGATCCGCGACCCTTCACTTGACGCGCGGCTGGCGCCGAGGCCGCGCGCGCCGCCAGCTCACAGCTCCTTCTCGGCGAGCCGGCGGAAGGCATCGGGCACCGAGCGCAGGCTCCCCATGGCACAGGGCCCATACCCGACCGCGGCCCAGCCGAAGCGGTCGCGCACCTGATCCATTGCGCCGTCGGCGAGCGCGCGCGCACCACCCTTTTTCGACCCGGGGCGGCAGGCCTCATCCGCCAACCCAAACGACAGTTCGAGCTGGGTTATGGGATGCTGCTCAAGGTTCGACACTGAAATCGCCAACAGCGAGATCGTCCGCTCCTGAGGATGGTCCGCCAGGGCGGCGCGCACCAAGCCTTCGGCGATTTCGGCGAGCATGGCCGTCGCGGAGATCGGTTGGGGCAAGGTCACAGAGCGGCTAACGCTGCGCAGGTCGGCGAAACGAACGCGCACGGACACCGTCCGACCCGGTCGCCGCTTGGCCCGAAGCCGGCTGCCGATCCGGTCCGCAAGGTGCCAAAGCACCGGCCGAATGACGCTGTCTTGCGCGGGCCTGTTACCGAGGGCCGATTGTGCGCCAGCCGATTGCACGCGCGGCGCGGTCCTGATCACCCGCGGATCGCGATTCCAGGCGAGCGCGGCCACCTTCATGCCGAGCGCGCGGCCGAGCAGGCCACCCAGTCGCGCCTCCGACAGATGGGCCAGCTGACCTATGCTGTACACACCCGCCTCGGCCAGCCGCGCCTGAAGCACCGGGCCCACGCCCCACATCAAATCGACGGGCAGCTCGTGCAGGAAAGCCAGCTCGGCTGCCGGGTCGACAACAACAAGACCGTCGGGCTTGGCCACCTGCGAGGCGATTTTCGCGAGATGTTTGGTGCGCGCCACACCCACCGAGATCGGCAGGCCCAGTTCAGTGCGCACGCGCCGTCGTATGGTTTTGGCAATCTCGACCGGCGGTCCGAACAGGCGTTCGCAGCCGGCCACATCGGCAAAGGCCTCATCGATGGAAAGCCGCTCAATGAGCGGCGTGTAATCGCTCACCACCTTGAGCGCGGCATCGCCTAAGCGTTGATAGGTATCGAAGTGCCCCTCCACAAAGCGCAACTGTGGGCAGAGCTCGCGCGCCCGCCGCCCCGACATGCCGCCGCGCACGCCAAACGCCTTGGCTTCGTAGGACGCGGCAAGCACAACGCCACCGCCAACCGCGATGGGTTTGCCGCGCAAGGTGGGATCGAGCAATTGTTCGACGGAGGCGTAGAAAGCATCGAGATCCGCATGCAGGATGGTGGCAACGCCTGTCATGTCCACGGCGCCCCTTTGTGCCGGCATCACACATGCGCGCGGACGCGACCAGGCCATAACGGCGCCCGCGCGAATAGAACATAAAGGGAACAAGGGGCGCTCTGTCAAGTCGGCGCAACCGCCTGAAATCACCCGGTATCACCCGCAGGATGGGTCTCCCAGAGCTGCCGCGCCCGCGCCGGAAAGCTGATCCCTGGCGTGGCTTTCGGACGGAGCCCCCTGGCGGCCGAGCCCCCTTTCGGCCGCGAGCCCCCTTTCGGCCGGAGCCCCCTTTCGGCCGGAGCCCCCTTTCGGCCGGAGCCCCCGAGCCACCTGGGCGTTGAGGCCGGTACCGGCGATGCCGCAAGGCCCGGGCGTCGCGTTGCGAGGGCTGAGCGTGGCGCTCGGGCACTTTGCACGCTGGCCCGGCCTTCAGCTCTTGCGCGCGGCAACGTCAGGCTCACCCGCGGGCGCGCGATGGTCGGGACCCCCGGGCGATGCTAAAGCAAGAGCATCGCTCGCAACGGAGGGACCGACGATGGGCATTGGCGTCGATCTTGAGTGTCTCAAAGGTGTTCGTGTTGTGGACTTCACGCAGTTCGAGGCCGGGCCCTCTTGCACCGAGGCCCTCGGCTGGCTCGGTGCCGAGGTCGTCAAGATCGAAGCCTTGCGCACCGGTGACCCTGGCCGACGCCTGCAACCCGGCCGCGCCCACGACGACCCGTGGTACTTTCATCAGTTCAACGCCAACAAGAAGTCGGTGACCTTGGACCTCAAATCGGCGCGCGGGCTTGCGATCGCGCGTTCGCTCCTCGGGGTGGCCGACGTCACCGTCGAGAACATGGCGCCGGGCACCATCGAGCGGCTGGGTCTCAGCTATGATGAGGTCAAGGCCATCAATCCCGGCATCATCTATTGCCAAGTCAAGGGCTTCGGCACCGGTAGTCCCTACGAGAAGAACCTCGCCTTCGACATGATCGCGCAGGCGGCGGGCGGCACCATCAGCGTCACCGGCGAAGGCGACCGCACCCCCGTCAAGCCCGGGCCATCCCTTGGCGATACGGGAACCGGCATGCTGATGGCTATCAGCATCCTCGGCGCCCTCTACCAACGCACCAAGACCGGACAGGGGCGCCTGCTGCAGGTGGCCATGCAGGACGCCATGCTCCACTACATGCGTGTTCCCTTCTCGCGCACCCAACTGAGCGGGAAAGCCGTGCTGCGCGATGGCAGCAGCCGCTCGAGTCCGGGCGGCCTGACACCCTCGGCCCTATACCCGTGCGCGCCGGGAGGACCGAACGACTACGTCTACGTCTTTTGCAGCCGCGCCAACCCGGAACACTGGCAACGCCTGCTTCGGGTGATCGGGCGCGAGGATCTGCGCGGCGATAGCCGCTACGACACCCAAAAGGCGCGCAGCGAACGCCCCGCGGAGGTCGACGCGATCATCAGCGATTGGACCCGCCGCCACAGCAAAGACGAGGCAATGCGCCTGTTCGGGCAGGCGGGCGTACCGGCGGGTGCGGTTTTCGACACGCTGGAGTTGATGAACGATCCGACGTTCGTGGAGCGCGGCATCATGCAGACGGTCGATCATCCCACGACCGGGAAGGTCAAGATGCCGGCCTGGCCCGTGCGCTTCGACGGCGCCGTGCCGAACGTGCGGCCCTCGCCGCTGCTCGGGCAACACGTGGAGGACGTGCTCGGCTCGTGGCTCGGTATGAGCGCCAGCGACATCACGGTGCTCCGCCAGGAAGGCGTCCTCTAAAAACTATCGTGAGCGGGATCGAGGGATCGCCGCCACTTATGGGGAAACAGCATGCTTAGTCTCAAGGACAAGGTCGTTTTCATTTCCGGCGCGGGTTCGGTCGGCGATGATCCCGATGCCAAGATCTGGGGCAACGGCAAGGCCACAGCCGTGTTGCTGGCGCGCCAGGGCGGCAAAATCTACGGTGTCGACCTGCGCAAAGAGGCCGCCGACGTCACCAAGGCGATCATCCAGCGGGAGGGAGGCACCTGCATCAGCCGTGGCGTTGACATGACCAAGGCGGAGGAGGTCGAAGCCGCGGTGGCCGATTGCATGCATGTGTTCGGACGCATCGACGTGCTCATCAATAACGTCGGTGGTTCGGCACCGGGCACGGCGGTCAGCATGAGCGAAGAGGTCTGGGACAGTCAGATCGAGCACAACCTCAAGACCGCGTTCCTCGCCACAAAGTATGTGCTGCCTATCATGGAACGGCAGGGCAAGGGCGCCATCGTCAATCTCGCATCTGTCGCGGGTCTGCGCATGTCGCCCGATCGGGCGCATATCGCTTATTCCACGACCAAGCTCGGCATTCTGGCGTTTTCCAAATCAACCGCGATCTCCTATGCCAAAAAAGGCATCCGCTGCAATACGGTGATCCCGGGGCTGATGCATACCGCACTGGTGGAGCATCGCCTGGCGAAAACCATCGGCGCCAACGACGTGGAAGGGCTGATCGCCAAGCGCAATGCGCAATGCCCAACCGGCAAGATGGGCGATGCCTGGGACATCGCGCATGCTGTCCTGTTCCTTGCCTCCGATGAGGCGCGCTATATCACGGCGGCGGAGATCCTGGTCGACGGCGGGCTGACCGCGACGACGGGGGCGGCATAGCTGGAACCCCGAGGCCGTGGCGCCGATGCTCCCCGGGCCTCGCGCGCGCCCTCAAAGGGGCCATGCGCACCCCCGGCGTCAGGCTGCGCACGCGGATCCCGCAGCGGCCTGTCAACGCTTGGGCAGGCGCTCGAAGGTGGGCAGTCCATCCGGGATGTGATGAAAGGGCTGCTTGTCGACCGTGTAGATGGCCATCTTGGGCGCGCCGAATTGGCTCGGATCGTCGAGCGTCCCGACTTTCACGATCACGGCGGGGAAGCCCTGCGGACGGGTCGCGAGGTGGGTGCCGCACTCGGCGCAGAACTCGCGCGTCACGGGGCGCTCCAGGTCACTGCGCCGAAAGGCTTTCGGGCTCTCCTTGGTATAGCGAAAGCCACCTTCCGGCATGGCAATGAAAAGGTTGGGAGAGCCGCCAGTGATGTACTGGCATTCGCGGCAGTGGCACTGCGCCTGCATCATCGGTTCGCCTTCGGCGAGGTAACGCACCTTGCCGCAGTAGCATCCGCCTTCCAGTCGCATGGTTCCTCTCCGGGGCTCGGCCGAGGATGGGCGCGGCCGTGCCCCTTCGTTTAGCCATTGCGGTAGGAGGGCGCAACGCCGGGCGCAGGTGAAGCGGCCGGTCTATCGGCTCCGCGCGGCCCCGCCCATGCGCTCGCCCGCGGCGGACCCCAGATGCGGCGCGGGTTTGGGCGCCCGCGCGCCCTCCTGCGGCCAAAAGCGCCTTGCGGCAGTGCAGCCTTTTCAGGGGCTGCCCGCGCCAGTCTCTTTTCCGCCCAAATGCCGCTTGATAGGCTCCAGAGTCGCAAGTTTCCTGGCGGCGCCAGGGGAGAGCCCGTGACGCACGTTGAGCCGGACTGCCGCATCTATCTCGTGGTCGAGGCCGCGCCGCCGGCAATTGAACACCTGAAGGCGGCCGCCGCGGCCGCGGATATTGCCTGCTGTCTGATCGTGCCCGCGGCGGCTACGCCCGAGGTGGCCACAAGCGCTCGGCCCATCGTGGCTGCGGCCCAACAGGCCGGCATTGCCGCGTTGATCGCCGAGGATGCCGACCTCGCGCGCACGCTTCGCGCCGATGGCGTGCACCTCGGCCCCTCGGCCCAGCTTCTCCAGGCCTACAGCGCGGCCCGCCAGACGCTCGGGCGTGAGGCCATCGTTGGGGCCGATGTGGGCGTGTCGCGGCACGTTGCCATGTCCCTTGCGGAAGCCGGCGCCGATTATATCGCCTTCGGCGCCCCGGCGCGCCTCAAGGACCGTGCGCGCGCCCGCGAGCGGCGCGACGCGCTCGTTGCATGGTGGGCAGAAATCTTCGAGGTCGCCTGCGTGGCTTTGGACGTCGAGGCGCCCCCCGAGGCCGAACGGTTGGCGCGCGCAGGAGCGGATTTCGTTGCCGTGAGCGTGCCTTCGACAGTAGCGGGCACCGGCGATCTGCTCGCTAAGATTGGCGCCGCCATTGCGGCCAGTGTAGAGGCAGGCTGAGGGATAGCCGATGCGCTCGATCTTTCGCCTGTTGCTGATCTCGGCGCTCCTTGCCGGCGCGGCGCGCGCGGAAACGAGCTCGTGGACGTCGCAGGGCGATGCCGCAGGCGCGGCCGGCAAAAAAGCCCCAGCCCCGGCGAAAGCGCCAAAGCCCGGAGCGTCCAAGGCCGCGAGCCCGGCAGCACCGAGCCCGGCACCAGCGAGCCCGGCACTACCGAGCCCTGCCGCCCCGACCAGCGATGGCGTCAGCAGCCACGCCAAGGGCGCGCCTAAGAGTGAGGACGCCGCCTACGAGGCTTTTGACCAGGGTCGCTACCTCACGGCCTTGGAGCTTGCCGTGAAGGCCGCCGAGACAGGTGACCCCCAGGCGCACACGCTGGTGGGGCGCATCTATGGCGAGGGCTACGGGGTGGCGAAGAACTCCGCGCTCGCCGCTAAGTGGTACGTCCGTGGCGCCGAGCTCGGCGACCCTGAAGCCATGTTCGCCTACGCCATGATGCTGGTAGAGGGCCAGGGCGTCGACAAGGATGCCGTTGCGGCCGCGCGCTACTTCGAGGGCGCCGCGGTCCACCGCCACCCGCTCGCCAACTACAATTTGGCGCTCCTGTTCCTGCGCGGCGAGGGTAAGCCCGAGAACCCCTATCGCGCCTTTATGCACATGCAGTTTGCGGCCGAAGCCGGCGTCACGGCCGCGCAATACGATCTGGGTACGCTCTATGCCACCGGCACCGGCATTGAACCCAATGCCTTCGAGGCCGCGCGCTGGATCGGCAAAGCCGCGGCGGCGGGACATCCCGAGGCCGCGCTCGAGTTCGGCGTGATCCTGTTCCGCGGCCACGGCGTTCCGGTGGATGAGAAGAAAGGTGCGGAGATGTTTCGCACCGCGGCCGAGAAGGGGCTGGCCTCCGCGCAGGATCGGCTCGCGCGTTGTTATGTCTACGGCGCCGGGTTGGAGAAAAATCTGCTGCAGGGGGCCAAGTGGTACCTGATCGCCAAGGCGGGCGGCATCGAGGACGAGGCGCTTGAAAAAGTGTTGGCCCAGCTCTCAAAGGCAGACCGCAGCAAAGCCGAGAAGGCGGCCAGCGAGTGGCGCGATCGCACGCAGGTGGGGATGGAGTAAGCCGCACTCGGGCTTGAGGGCCTCGCCTCAGCCAGCGTCACGTGGCTCGGCCGCGCGAGGAACGGGCACCCCATCCTGCGGCCTTTGATAGGCGGCCAAGAAGGCCTTCACCGCCATGGCGACGACGTGGCTGATGCGTGCCTCCGCGGGTGAACCGGCGGCGTTGAACAACATGGGCTTGAACGTCGTCGAGACACAGGCATCGATGAATTGCGCGGCAGCCACTTCGCTATCGTGCGGCTCCAGTGCGCCCGAGGCGATCTTGTCTTCCAGGTAACGCTTGAGGCTGCCAATGCCGCGCGCCGGACCGGCGGCATAGAATTTGGCACCGATCTCGGGCATGCGATCGGCAATCGCAATGATGGTGCGCAGCCCGGGCACCCCGTCGGGACGGCACAAAAAGCGCGTCAGGTCCTCGCCCACGCGCTGTAGCTCGCTGGCAATCGAGGCCTGCCGGTCGAGCGTGAAAATCTGCTCCGCCTCAGCGCGACACTGCTCCTCGACGATAGCCTCGAACAGCTCCTCCTTGCTCTTGAAGTAGACGTAGAGCGTGCCCTTGGACACGCCGGCCTGACGGGCGATCGCCCCCATGCTGGCCGCGTCAAAACCCTGGGCCAGGAACATGTGCCGCGCCCCTTCCAGGATCTGCCGCCGCTTCAACCGGTCGCTGCGCGCCTCCGGCGGCAGCCCTTTGTCGATGTCCGTCGCCATCACACGGGTCTCTTTAATGGTTCGCCTGTGCCTTGGGCTTCACAAGCAAGTGACCGAACCGTTCGGTCATTGACATAAGGTCTCCGTCACCCTACGTCAAGGGCACTGACCGAACCGTTCGGTCCGGGGTCGAGGTGAGAGATGTTCGAAGATCAAGATCTAAAAGAAGTTCAAGAGCTTAATAACGAACACCTGGATCGGCGCCCCGGGCGTGCGGAGCATCCGGCAGCGCCCAAGCCTGCGTCGCGGCCCCTCTCCATTCCCGGTCCAGCGCCTCGGCGCCGGTTTGCCGTTCTTGGCGGGCTGGTCGGGCTCGCACTCCTCGCCGCGGGTGCCGCTTACGGGCAGTACTGGTTCACCCAGGGCCGCTACCTCATGACGACGGATGACGCCTACGTCGGCGCCAAGACCGCGACCCTCTCGCCCAAAGTCAGCGGCTACATTTCTGAGGTCGCCATCGAGGACAACGCGCACGTTGCCACCGGCGACGTGATCGCCCGCATCGATGACGGCGATTACCAGCTGGCGGTGGCCAATGCGCGCGATCAGACCCGTGTGCAACAGGCGACCATCGATCGTCTCGGTCGGCAGATCACCGCGCAGCAGGCCGGCGTCGACCAGGCCACGGCGCAGCTTGCCTCGGCTAAGGCCGGCGCGACGCGGGCCGAGCTCGAGTTGAAGCGCCAACAGGATCTCGCCACCCGTCAGATCAATAGCCGCCAGGCCTTGGAACAGGCCCAGGCGAATGCCGAGCAGGCCCTGGCGTCGGTCCAAGCGGCCGATGCCGCCATTGCCGCAGCGAGCGCCAACGTCGACGTATTAAAGGCGCAGCAGGAAGAGGCGCGGCGCACCCTGGAACAATATCGCACGGCCCTGGCCAAGGCCGAGCGCGATTTGTCGTTCACCGTCATCAAGGCCCCCTTCGATGGCGTCATCGGCAACCGCGCCGTCCAGGTGGGCGACTACGTGCAGCCGACCCAGCGGCTCGCCAGCTTGGTGCCGATGGATGCGGTTTTTATCGACGCCAATTTCAAGGAAACACAGCTGGCCGGCCTTAAGCCTGGACAGCCCGTGCGGATCAGCGTCGATGCACTGCCCGGCCAGACCTTAGAGGGCCGCGTTGCGAGCCTGGCACCGGCCTCCGGTTCCATCTTCTCGCTGCTGCCTCCCGACAACGCGACCGGCAATTTCACCAAGATCGTACAGCGCGTGCCGGTGCGCATCTTGCTGCCCGCCGAAGTTGCCGAGCAGGCCGTGCTCCGCCCCGGCATGTCCGTGGTCGTCAGCGTAAATACCAAACCGGGTGCTCCCGTCACGACCCAGCGCATGGGGAGCGCGGCGGTGCGCACGAGCGCCAACTAGGCCGAAAGGCAGCCCGCCATGGCCGAAGCAGCAAGCCATAACAACCCCGCGCAGGCAAGCGGCGCCGGCGCGCCGGCGGACCGCATTGAAGCGCACCGTCTCGTCGCCTTTCTGGTGATGGTGTTCGGTATGTTCATGGCGATCCTCGACATCCAGATCGTCTCCGCCTCGCTCACCGAGATCCAGGCCGGGCTCTCCGCCTCCGCCAACGAGATCACCTGGGTGCAGACCGCCTATTTGATCGCCGAGGTGGTGATGATCCCGCTCTCCGGCTATCTGTCGCGCGCGCTCGGCACCCGCATCCTGTTTAGCCTCTCCGCCGCGGGGTTTACCGCCGCCAGCCTGATGTGCGGCCTGTCTTCCAATATCAACGAGATGATTTTCTGGCGTGCGGTGCAAGGCTTCATCGGCGGCGGCATGATCCCCACGGTCTTTGCCACCGCCTACATCATCTTCCCGCGTTCCAAGATGAGCCTCGTCACGCCCATGATCGGCCTGGTCGCGACGCTCGCCCCCACCGTCGGACCGACGGTTGGCGGCTACCTGACCGACGCGCTGTCGTGGCACTGGCTGTTTTTTATCAACGTCGTCCCGGGCCTCGTGGTCACGGTGGCGGCGCTGATATTGATCGATTTCGATGAGCCCGACTGGTCGCTGTTTCGCAATTTCGACTGGCTCGGCCTGCTCTCGATGGCGGGCTTTCTCGGCGCGCTCGAGTACGTGCTCGAGGAAGGCCCGCGCAACGACTGGTTCGGCGATGACAGCGTGCTGCTAATGGCCTGGGTCTCCGGCCTCTCGGCGCTCGTCTTCTTCGCGCGCGTGTTGCGGGCCGCCCAGCCGATCGTCGACCTTCGCGCATTGACCGACCGCAACTTCGGCCTCGGCAGCCTGTTCTCCTTTGTGCTGGGAATTGGCCTTTACGGCCTCACCTATCTCTATCCCCTCTACCTGGCGCAGGTCCGCGGCTACAACGCCCTCATGATCGGCGAAACCTTGTTCGTCTCGGGCGCCGCCATGTTTCTGACCGCGCCGGTGGCCGGCCGTCTCTCGGCCAAAGTCGATCCCCGTTTCATGCTGATCGCCGGCTTTGTGTGCTTTGCGATCGGCACCTACTGGCTGACGTCACTCACCAAGGACTGGGATTTCTGGGAATTGTTCTGGCCGCAGGTTCTGCGCGGCGTCGGATTGATGCTGGCCATCGTGCCAATCAACAACATCGCCCTCGGTACGCTGGCCCCAGAGCTCGTAAAGAATGCCTCCGGACTCTATAACCTGATGCGCAACCTCGGCGGGGCCGTGGGACTGGCGGCGCTGACCACGCTGCTCAACGATCGCACCGATCTGCATCTTGCGCGCCTGCACGAGGCGGTCACCTGGTCGCGGCCGCCGGCGCTGGAGGCGCTCAACACACTGACGCAGCGCTTCTCCTCTTATGGCAGCGATGCTCAGTTGATGGCCATCAAACAACTGAACGCCATCGTGCATCGCCAAGGGGTGGTGATGGCCTTCGCCGACGTGTTCGCCGCCCTGACGGTCTTGTTTTTGACGCTCGCCGTCCTGGCGCTGATCATCAAGCGCCCCGGCGCGGCGCCGACCGGCGCCGCGGCCCACTGAACCGATGCTTCCTGGCGACGCCGGCCTCAATCGCCCGCAGGCGATCGCGCAGGAGCAGCTTGGGCTCGATCGCCTGCGGCCAAATCTCACCCGCGATCAGCGGCGCTGCCGGCGAGCACCTCACCGCGATGATCGTCTCACCCTCGTTGGGATCGGGCGAGAGCCTGCCCTTCGGTGGAGATTCGGCCAGCTTGCGAGCCGCGGCAGTGCGCCAGGTTTATGAAGCCCATGAAGGTGCCGCGCCAGCCATCTAAGACTTTCGACGCAGCGCGAGCGCGCCGGGCCGAGGGCCGCTGCGCTTGCACTGGGGCGAGGAGGGCGCTAGCCCTCAAGCAGCCGGAGGAGCTTGTGAGCCGATGAAGCTGAGCCAAGAAAACGCGCGCCGTCTCTCCACGTTGGTGTGGCGGGAGCGGCTGCGGCGCTTGGCGCCCATCGTGCTCCTCGCCGTGGTGCTCGCCGGCCTCTTGACCGTGTTCCTGGTGCGCCAAATGGATCGGGCCGACCGCACGGTCAACGTCGCCGTGCACAACGGCACCGTCTTGTCTGTGAAGCAAGGCGGCGGACCGCGCGCGGCGATCCTCTCCGTGCACCTCGACGACGGGCGCGAAGTCGACGCCTTCAGTGCCCTGCGGCTCACGCCCTTTGCCGGCGCGCATGTGGTGATCAACGAGGCGTTGCACGCCTCGGGCAAGCACACCTTCGACGTCGTGCGCGTGGCCGAATAGAGCGGCGGCGATCGAGCTTTAGGGCGCCAGCGCCTTGGCGACGGCAGCACCGAAGGATGTGGCAGAGGGACCCAAGCCCGTCACGGCCACGTAACCGGTGTCGGCCCGTTTCATGTGCTGGGCACCGGTGCTGAGACCGATGATGAAGGCCTCTTCGCCGCGCAACAACAGGAGCGGCGAGCCGGAATCACCCGGCAGGGCATCACAGCGGTTGAGCATCATGCCGCCTTGGCCCAGCGCGGCGGCGCAGCCGCGATGCACCGACAAGAGATAGCGCCGATCCGCGCTATAGCCGGCGCGCGCAATCTCAGCCCCGCCGATTTCCTGCGCCACGGCGCCGGCAACGATGGCCTTGACGGGCACCGGCTTGATGCTGAGCGCAGTGTTGAGGCGCAGCAGGGCCCAGTCGTGCGCCACGAGATCGAGGCGCATATGTTTATGCGAGGCATCCCCGCCGCTCGTCATGTCGAGTTCCGGCGGAACGATCAGGGCCACCGCAGCCGCGTGGCCGAGCGCGCTGTCGCGCGCCTGCCCGGCGACAAAGTGCACGTGCTCGGGCTTCACCCAGCGTCCAAGGCGATGATCAAACAAACAGTGCCCGGCCGTCAGCACGAGCTGGGCACCCACCAGCGTGCCGGTGCAATGCCGCCGGCTGACGCTGTCGGCAATGTTGACGCGACCGATCGCATACCAGGGCCAGGCCGAGGGCTCGATCGGCACACGCTGGTCCTTACCGGCGAAGAAGGCGCCCCAGCGCGGATCCGGAACGGCGCGGGGCTCTTCAGCGGCGACCGGCGCGCCAGCCCCAGCCAGCCACAGCCCGATCAGCAACACGGCGCGGCTCATCTCACGCATGGGCCGGCACCTCCTGGGCCAGCACCGCTCCAACGCTGGCGCGGGCTCCTTGCAAGCGGGCCTCGCTCCCCGAGCCCAGCCGGCCCCCGCGCGCCTCAACACTCAAGCATCCCGCATCGCAGGCCCAAGCCGCAAGGGCGTTAAAAGCGCGGGCGGGCCCGACACGGGGAAAGGCGGGCCTCGGCCGGGCACGGCGGGCGCAGCCGGCCGGGCGAGCTAGCGCCGGCCACCCGTAATTTGCGCGTTCATCCAGGCCGCGGTCGCCGCCACCCCGCCGAAGCTATAGAGGTGCACGCCCACCACGTTGCTGGCGCCGCCGCTCCTGGCATGGCGCGCAATGGCGGTGAGCTGGGCGCTCGGATCGACCTGGGTGAAGAGGCGTACGGCCCGCATGCCCTCCGCCTGCAAGGCCCGTAGCGAAGCGGAGACCCCACAGCGCTGCGCAAACTTCAAGAGCCGGCGCGGCGTGGTCGGCCCCGCCAAACCCACATAGACCGGCACTGCGGGCGCGCGCCGCAGCAGATCGGCGCAGCACTCAACGATACGGTTGGGTGCGAAGGAGAATTGCGTCACCAGGTAGCCGGCGAGGCGCTGCGCTTGCAGCAGCGCCAGCTTCTCCTCGAGCACCGCATTGAGCGTCGCCGTGCTGATCTGCGGGTGCCCCTCGGGATAGCCGGGCAATCCCACCTGCTGCAAGCCGCTATCGGCGAGCACACCATCCGCGATGAGGGCGGCGCCGTCGGCGTAGGGTCCAAGCGGCGTCCTGACATCGCCCGCGATCAGAAGCGCCTTGGCCACGCCCGCCACCCGCACGGCCTGATCGAGGAAAGCGGCGAGCTGCGCGCGTGAGGCCACGCGGCGTGCCGCGATATGCGGCACCGGCTCCAACCCCGCCTCCCTGAGGGCGACCAACGCCGCCAAGGTGTGCGGCAGTTCGTGGCGCGGCAAATGATTGACGTAGACGGGTGTGCCCGCCGGCAGCAGCTCGGCGATGCGGCGCGCATCTTCCGGGGCTTCCGCTCCCATCTCGAGCGAGCCGCAGGCGACGAGTTCGCCGGCGATGGCGGCAACGGACCCGTTGCGGTCGGTGCCGCCGGGGCCCGAATCAAGGACCGATGCAGACATCGAGCTTTAGCCTCTCTTGCGCGATATCACGTAGGATTCATCGAGAAACCACAGGCGGCCGTGCGTCTGCAGCACCTCGCGCGTGGCATCGAGATATTTGCGCTCGCCCAGCACTTCTCCCAGACGCTCATCGTCGATCTGCGCCACGTAAACCGCGGCATTCCAGGCCGCAAACAGCGTAGAGGTACCGATGCTCGCCGCGATTTCCGTGGGGAGTGTGTGCATGTCGTAGCGGAACACGGCGCGCTGGTCGGCGTAGGCGTTAAAGTTGTAATGGCGCGCTTCGCGACCGAGTTCGGCGCGGGTGGCACGCAGGATGTCGTGCCGGCTGGTCTGAAACGGGTCCTCGTGGGGCCAAATCTTGCGGATGATCTCAAGGCCAGGGTCGCGGCCGCAGGAATGGATGCCGAGCAAGCGTCCCCCCGGCCTTAGTGCGCGCACCAGGGGGCTCACCACGCGCGAGGCCTTGAAGGCGACGGGCACGCGCGCACGATAGGGTTGGGAGCCGATGACGAGGTCGTAGTCGGCGCGGGCGCGACCCTGGCGCGGGACGACGTCATCGAGCAGAAAGCGGAAGTCTTCGCGATAAATGATGACCGCGGCCGGGCGCTCGTACACCGGATTGCCCGTCGTGGGGCTGTGCCGCGCCTGCCAGACCCGCGCCAGCAAAGGCTCCAAGGCGGCAATCTGCTCGCTGAACTCGGCCGCCGTGCGGCCCGTCAGCGCCACCTCCTGCCAGGCCAGCGACGTCGCCGCCGAGACGGCATTGGGCGCCAGCCACGGGGCCTCCGTATAATACATGTTGGTCACGACCAGCACGGTGGCGGGGTGCTCGTGAAAGCGGTCGGCCATCTTGTCGAGCGAGAGGCGCGTATCCTCAAGGCTGATCTCTTTGCCAACCACATAAAAGGGCAGCGTCGGGAAACGCCGATGCATCTCGCGCAGGACGCGCGTCAACAGCGTGCCATCGCCCATGCCGGCGTCGAACACGCGGATCGCCGGCGGCTCGGGATGCAGGTGGGCAAGCTCCATGCCGACGCGCCGGGCGATCACCTCCTTCTCGCTGCAGGTGTTGACGAACAAGAGATACTTCTGGCGATTGTCGAAGAAGCGGAAGTTGCGCGAGGGCCCCTCCTCGGCGGGACGCCTGGCCGCAGCATCCGCCAAGGCCTGCACGCGCAGAAGCGGCTTTAACTCGGGCGGGCTCAGCGGGGCCGCAATGCCCTGGGTGGTCAGGAAGGCAGAGACGCGCTCGAGCGTTTCGGGGGTGATGCGGGCGCCGTCGCGCAGGCGGGCGACGAACTTGCCGTCATTGACGGCGCGCCGACCGAAGGTCGATTCGGCCATACCGGCCCGCCGGCAGAATTCCGAGATGCTGTCGAGCAGTCCGACGGCGGCGTAGGCCATCAACAGCGCTCCTTGGGGCCGCGTTGGGGCCGCGCAGAAATGGTTTTCCAGCCTAAGGCCGCGGGCAGTGGGATCACAACCACATAGACACGACCCCGGGGAGTGGGATATTTCCCACAACCTCCCCCGTGCCGGCCGGGGCGGCCGGGCCGAGGCGGCGCCCGGCGCCCGCGCGGGCCGCGGGCGCCTTGTCAGGCCTTGCAACCTGGGCTAGATCGGGCGGGCCTTCAGCTCACACGTTGGATTGCCCTCCGCTGATGCCGGCCTCAGCCCTCATGAACGTCATGATCGCCGCCGCCCGCAAGGCCGGGCGGGGTTTGACCCGGGATTTCGGCGAGGTTGAGCAGCTGCAGGTCTCCGTCAAAGGGCCCGGCAACTTCGTCAGCGCCGCCGACCACCGCGCCGAAGACGTGCTGTTTCGCGAACTGGGCAAGGCGCGGCCCGGCTACGGCTTTTTGCTGGAGGAGCGCGGGGCTATCGCCGGCTCCGACAAAACGCATCGCTGGATTGTCGATCCTCTTGATGGGACGACCAATTTCCTGCACGGCATCCCCCTGTTCTGCATTTCCATCGGCTTGGAGCGGGAAGGCGAAATTGTCTGCGGCCTCGTCTATAACCCCGTACTCGATGAGCTTTACACCGCCGAGCGGGGGCAGGGCGCTTTTGTCAACAACCGGCGCCTGCGCGTGGCCAACCGCAAGACGCTGGCGGAGAGCCTGATCAGCACCGACATGCCGCACCGCGGCCGCCCGGGGCACGATCGCTTTTTGCTCCAATGCAAGGCCTTAATGGCCGCCACCGGCGGCCTGCGCCGCACCGGGGCGGCCGCCATGGACTTGGCCTGGGTCGCCGCCGGCCGCTTCGATGGCCTTGTCGAGCGCGATCTCAAGCCCTGGGATATCGCCGGGGGAATGCTGTTGGTGCGCGAAGCGGGTGGCTATGTCAGCGATGGGGACGGTACGCAGAAGATGTTCGAGACCGGCAGCCTCGTCGCCGGCAACCAAACTATCCACAAGGCGCTGCTGGCGACACTGAGCAGCGTTCGGGCCGATGCTGGCCAGAAGAATTCCGTGTCCGCCTAAAAGAAGGCACAAAGAGCCTTGACAGACCCCAGTCGGCACGAAGTTGCCGGTTTGTGATGCCATGGACTTTGGCTAATGTCGCGCTGGATCACTGTCACCCCCGTAACTAAGGTCGCCCTCACGCGAGGCTGGGAGTAGGAGCATGGCACGAGCGAGATCGGGAGAGCGGGCCCCACCCTCCCTGCACCGCACGCTTTCGACCCCGGGACTTTATTTGTGGCGCATGTTCGTGTTCCTGGTCCTGGTCGGCCTGCTGGTGGCGGTGTTGCACAACCAGCTGTGGGCCGCGATGCTCAACAACCCCGGCCTCAACATGCTGATCTGCGTGGTCATGGTCGCCGGCATCCTCTACGCCTTCCAGCAGGTGCTGCGGCTCTACCCGGAAATCCGCTGGGTCAACGCCTTTCGCATCGCCGACCCGGGCCTGGCGATTGCGCACCGGCCGGTGCTGTTGGCGCCCATGGCAACCATGCTGCGCGACCGCACCGGTGCCCTGTCGTTGTCCGCCACCTCCATGCGCTCCATCATGGACTCGATCGGCTCACGCCTCGACGAGGCGCGCGATACTGGGCGCTACCTGGTCGGGCTGTTGGTGTTCCTCGGTCTGCTCGGTACCTTTTGGGGCCTATTGGACACCATCCAATCCGTCGGCAAGACCATTGGCGCCCTCGACACGCGCGCGGCCGACAGCGTCACCGTGTTCGACGAATTGAAGAACGGCCTGGCCGCGCCCCTGCGCGGTATGGGCACGGCCTTTTCCTCCTCGCTGCTCGGCCTCGGCGGCTCGTTGGTCCTGGGCTTTCTGGAATTGCAAGCGGGTCACGCGCACGGCCGCTTTTACAACCAGCTGGAGGAATGGCTGTCGGGCATCACCGAGTTGGCCCCCGGCTCGCCGTCCGCCGATTACGGTGCCCATCAGCTGCAGGTTGCCGTGCTCGACATGCACCGCGCCATCTCCGAGCTCAACGAGCGCTTAACGAGCATTCCGCGGCTGGAGGGCGGCGCTCCGCCGGCGGAGGAGGCCGTCAAGGAACTCGCCAAGGGCGTTGATCAGCTGGTTCGGCAAATGCGCGCCGAGCAGAAGGTGGTGCGCGAATGGGTCGACGAGCAGGCCGCGCAGCAATCCGAAGTTGCCTCCGTGCTCAAGGATCTCGCGGCCAACGTGTCACGAAAGAAGTAGCCCTCGATGCCCTACGGACGCGTACGCCGATCGACCAACTATGGTGAGTTCTGGCCCGGCTACGTCGACGTGCTGTCGACCCTGCTGCTCGTTGTCACCTTCCTCCTGTCGGTCTTCATGGTGGCGCAGTTCTATGTCAGCCAGGAAGTTTCCGGCAAGGACACCGCGCTCAAACGGCTGACGCGACAGATCGCCGAGATCACGAATCTCCTCAGCCTGGAGAAGGGCCGCGGCCGCTCGCTTGAAGATGAACTCGCCACCCTGCAAGCCTCGCTCGCCACGCTTCGCGCCGACAACGAGCGGCTCGGCGGGCTTGCCGCCGGCAGCGCCGATAAGGATGCGCGCATCGCCGGCCTCAGCAAGGAACTCAGCGAACAAAAGGGCTTCTCCACCGACGCGCTGGCCCGCGTCGATGTGCTGAACCAACAGCTGGTCGCCTTGCGGCGGCAGCTCGCCGCCTTGCAGGAAGCCCTCGGCGCTGCCGAGGCCAAGGACAAGGAGAACCAGGCGCGCATCTCCGATCTGGGCGCCCGGCTCAACGTCGCCCTTGCCCGTCAGGTGCAGGAACTGCAGCGCTATCGCTCCGACTTCTTCGGGCGCCTGCGCGAGCTTTTGAAGGATCGCAAGGATATCCGCGTCGTGGGTGATCGCTTCGTGTTCCAGTCCGAGGTGCTGTTCCCGTCCGGTCAGGCCACCATGACGGCCGAGGGCCTTGCCGCCATCGACCAGCTGGCCACCGCGATCATCGAATTGGAGCGCAGTATTCCGAGCGAAATCGACTGGGCCCTGCAGGTCGACGGCCACACCGATATCCGGCCGATTGCGAGCTCGCAGTTCCCCTCCAACTGGGAGTTGTCGAGCGCACGCGCCACCTCGGTCGTGAAATACCTGATCAGCCGCGGCGTCTCGCCAAAGCGGCTGGTGGCGGCCGGCTATGGGGAATTCCAACCGCTCGAGGATGGCTTCAGCGAGGATGTGCTACGCCGCAACCGGCGCATCGAGCTCAAGCTCACCAACAGGTAAACCCGCCTGCCCGCACCCCCGCGGCGCGCGCCTGGTAAATAATCGTATCCTTGGTTGCCGCTAAAAGCGGGCAAAATGGCCGCCTTTAGCGTTTAGCTCGCGCGCCGGGCTCCGACGGTGATAGAGTAGCGGGCGTGGGGCGCGCGCGCGCAGAGTGGGAGTGATTTGGCCGCTTCGATGGTGGCGGGCTGTGGCTTGCGACGGGCAGGGATCGGCTCATCCCCCGCGCCCGTTAACGAGTTCAGCTGCCCCTGGCGCAGAACGACGCGAGGCCTGAAACGTGCACGACTGGTTCTTCAAGCACGGTGGCCGCAAGGGCCCCATCGACTGGCTCCGGGTCGATGCCTGGATCGATTCTTCGTTGGCCGAAACCTGGGAGGGGGCGAAGGATCGCTGGAATGGCATCACCAGCTTTTTCGCCCGCTTCCGCTTGAGCGGCTGGAAGCGCCTCCTGAACGAGGGCTGTTCCGAAGCCTTGACGCTCGCGCTCGGCGGCTTTGCCCTGCTTTTTGTGCTGGCGATCCCGGCGCTGACGGAGTTCGACGAAGAGCGGATCCTAACGGGCCGCTACAGCGTCACCTTTATCGATCGCTACGGCAACGAGATCGGCAAGCGCGGCATTCTGCACAGTGACGCCGTGCCGCTTGAGGAAATCCCCGACCACTTGATCAAGGCCACGCTTGCCACCGAGGACCGCCGCTTTTTTGAACACTTTGGCGTCGATTTCATCGGCACGGCGCGCGCGCTGATCGAGAACGCGCGCGCCAACGAGGTCGTGCAGGGCGGCTCCACCATCACCCAGCAGCTGGCCAAAAACCTGTTCCTCTCCTCGGAGCGTTCAGTTCAGCGCAAGATCAAGGAGGCCTTCCTCGCCTTCCTGCTCGAATCACGCTTCAGCAAGCGCGACATCCTCAAACTCTATCTCGACCGCGCTTACCTCGGTGGTGGCGCCTTTGGCGTGGAGGCCGCCTCGCAATTCTACTTCGGCAAATCGGTGCGCGAGGTGAACCTCGCCGAGGCCGCGTTGCTCGCCGGACTGTTCAAGGCGCCCTCGAAGTTTGCACCCCACGTCAATTTGCCGCTCTCGCGCGCGCGCACCAACGATGTCCTCAACAATCTCGTCGATGCGGGTTACATGAGCGCGGGGCAGGTGCATGCGGCGCGCTTGAACCCTGCGCGCATCATCGAGACGCGGATCGCCCACAGCCCCGACTGGTTCCTCGACTGGGCCTATGAAGAGGTTCAGCGCGTCGCCGAAGGCAGCGGACAATACGTGCTGACGGCGCGGGTCACCGTCGACCTCGCCCTGCAGCAGGCCGCCCAAGACGCGCTGACCAATACGCTGGGGCAGACCGGCAGCAAGCGCCGCACGCCCTTCAGCGGCGCCTTGGTGTCCATGGAGCCCGACGGCGCCGTGCGCGCCGTGGTCGGCGGACTTGACTACGACGAGAGCCAATTCAACCGCGCCACGCACGCGCACCGCCAGCCCGGCTCCTCCTTCAAGCTTTACGTGTACGCCATGGCTTTCGAGAACGGCTATAATCCGCGCTCGATCGTGCGCGACGCCTCGGGTCCGTGCGGCAACTGGAGCCCCAGAAACTATTCGGGCGGGGGCGGCTCGGGACGCTCGATGATGGCGATCGACGCCTTCAAGGTCTCGCTCAACGTGCCGGCGGTGGATCTCTCGCTCAGGATTGGCCGCGACAAACTTTTGGAGATGACCCAGCGCCTCGGCGTGCAAGGCGTCAAGCGGACCTGCTCGATGGCGCTCGGCGACACCGGCATTACGCCCCTGCAGCACACCTCCGCCTACTCCACCTTCGCCAACGGCGGCAAGCTGTCGCGACCCTATGCCGTCCTCGAGCTCTTCAATTCCAAAGGCGATCTGGTCTATTCGCGCGAACGCGACGAACCCGAAGCGCCGCAGGTCGTCAGCCGCAAGGTTGCGGAGAACATGAACATTATGATGAAGGCGGTGGTCGATGAGGGTACCGCCAAGCGCGCCGCCTTGGACTTCACCTACGCGGTTGGCAAGACGGGAACCAGCTCGAGCTATCGCGACGCCTGGTTCCTCGGTTTCACCGGCGCGCTGGTGACGGGCGTGTGGGTCGGCTACGACGACTTCAGGCCGATGTCCTGGAATGGCTCGGGGGTCACCGGTGGCAGTCTGCCGGCGACCATCTGGCACAGCTTCATGTCGGTGGCGCACAACAATATCAAATTCATTCCGCAGATTCCGGGCCTGCCGCTGCACCCCAACCAGGTGGCCGAGCAGCAGCGGCTGTCCGAACTGAAGCGCGTCGACCCCGGCTTGGCCCAGGCCCAGATGGCCCAGACCGTGCAAAAGAAGACGAGCATCATGCCCGATCAGACGCGCGACATGCTAAAGCGGCTGGCCGAGGCCCTGCGCCGCGCGAACGGACAAGAGCCGGCACCGGCAAGCAGTTCCCCCGCCTCCCAGGGCAGTGCGCCAGCCGAGCGCACGCGCCCGGCGGCGCCCGCATCCGACCGACGGGCGGAAATGCCCGCCGCTGTGCGACCGAGACCCTGAGCCTCCACACACATGCCCCGCTTCGGCCAGCTGTTCGTCAAATTGGCTGCGATCGCCGTCCTTGGCGTGGGTGGCGGCCTCGGCAGCGCCTGGTACATGGTCGAGGCCGGCTCACGTCTGACGACGCGAAGCTTTGGACCCTGGACCACCTGGCTCGCGGCCGGGCGGCCCGATGCGGACCCCTATACGCGCGCGCATACGGCGCGCAATGGACTTTTGCCGATCGCCTCGACGCTCGAGCTCACCTTCTACGCCAAGACCGACGGCGAGGGCGGCCAGCTGCAGTCAGCCTGCGACTATGCCGTAACGGTGGAGGGACTGGACGCCGCCTGGTGGAACCTCGCGGCCTTCAACCGCCGCGGTGGCCTCATCCCCAACGGCGCCGATCGCTACTCCTTTAGCAGCGACAGCGCCATGCGCGAACCCGACGGGCGGGCGGTGATCGTCGTGGCGCGCGACGCGCGGCCCGGCAATTGGCTTCCCGTCGGCGCCGGCAAGATCACTTTGGCCCTCACCGTTCAGGACGCCGTGATGGCGGCCGCCGTGCACACGGGCGGCAGCATCAAGGCCCTGCCCACGATCCGCAAGATGGGCTGCCGATGAACCCGCGCTTGCCGACGCCCATGCTGCCCCAATCGCGCTGGCCAAACCTGGCGCCGCCCAGCCTGCGCGTCAACAGGGTGCAACGGCCCGCCCCGGGGTGGCTGCGCAAGATTGGTTGGCGCACAGCCCTGGGCGCGCTCCTGCTCGGCGGCATCGTGCATTTGGGTGCCACGCTAGCCGTCCCGTTGATCGGTCCCGGCTCGGCCTACCAGAAGCTGCGCGAGCTCTTGCCCGCCAACACCATGGTCGTCGTGGCCCCGCTGCAGCCGGGCAAGCAGCTCCTGCCCTTTCTGATGCCTGACGCCTACTACGGGGTCTGTCGCTATAGTCTCGCCGGGGAGGCGGTCAGCATCAGCGCACCTTTGCTGGATCTCGGCTGGACGCTCTCCCTCCATACCCCGCATGGCGATAATTTCTACGTCATTCCGGGCCAGCAGCTGCGCACGACGGATCTCGCCCTCGTCATCGTCCCGGGCGCAGAGAAGAGCGGCGAGCTCATGCCGGCCACGCGGCGCGCGCCCACGCCCAGCGAAGATCAAATCGCCTCGCCCAGCGAGGAGGGCCTTATCATCATTCGCGCGCCCCTCAAGGGCCTGGCGTGGAAGGGGGAGGTGGAGGCGGCCCTCGCCCGTGCCAAATGCACGCCCGGCGTCAAATCCTAGACCGCCCCGTCACGCTGCCAAAATCACCGTTCCCGGTCACTCCGGCAATTCCAGCCGGTCACGTTTCGGCCGGGCCTTCTCCTTGCGGCGCGACGGCGGCTGATCGCCCTCGCGCTCGCGCCGCACGCCCGGAAAGATGATGATTTCTGCACCGGCCGTGCCGGTCTCCAGGCGCGGCTCGAGCCGCAAGGCATGCGCGCGAAAATCGATGATCATGGCGAAACTTGTCCCCCTAATACCGCCACCGGTTTGCCCGGCTGCCGTCCCCCGATCGCGCGACCCACTGCATCGCGACGAATCGCACCATTTGACGGCTGCAGACGTTAACGGATCGTTAATTCTTGGCCCGCGCGAGGGCGGGCGCTCAGGCCTCGGCGACGCCCGTCAAGCCTCAAGCAGAAGCCAGCCAATCCTCCAGAAAATGCCGGCCGTGGCGATCCTCGACCACAAGGATCCAGAGGTCGGGATCAAAGGCGAGCTGGCGCGCGAGGTAGCCGTCGGCCTCCAACTCGGGCGCGGTCAGGCTCGCCAAGCACGACTGCCAACGCCGCTCGTTGTCCCGGGCTCCGAGGCTCGCCGGCGCCGGCCCGAACAAGGCGGCCGTGCCGTCGAGCCGGCTGACCTTGATGTAGATGGCCCCCGCATCCGCATCACCCCGACGTTCCATGAGGGCGGGGGCGCCCTCCAGCGCGCAGCGGCGCAGGTAGGCCTTCACCCAAAGTTCCGATTTGAGGCGCATGCCCGCAGCATAAGGCCGGCGCCGCCGCTCACAAGGTCTGACCCCGGCGCTCAGCGCCGCGACAGCTTCGGCGCAGTCGGCCCCGTCAACTGTCCCAGCAATTCGGCGCTGATCCGCCCCTTCGGGACCAGGCCTTTGTCCACCTCAAATTCGCGAATGGCCCGCATGGTGTCGGCCTCGAGTTGGCCATTGACCGGCCCGGGCTGATAGCCGAGCGCGGCCAGCGACTGCTGCACAAAGCGCACCAGCTCGGCCGCCTCCGGGGCACCGACCTTGCCGAGCCCCTCACCGGGGCTTGAGCCGCCAAACAGGATGCGGCTGAGCAAACCCTCGTTCGCTTGAGCGGTCAGCGGCAGCCCGTGATCGTACTCGTAGGCCATGATCGCCGCGCGGGTTTGCGGGCGCAGCGTGCCATCGCTTGGCAGGTTGCCATAGCCCCGCTGGCGCAATTCGCGCTGAATGGCGCGCACGGTCTCGAGGCTCGCGGCGTCGCTCTTTTGGGCGACCACGGAAGCGCCGGTTGCCTCCGTGTTGGCCCACTCCGGCTTGGCGCGCACGACACGCACGCCGCGTTTTTCCGGCGCATCCTTGAGGGAGGCGGTGCGCTCCGCGGGCGGACTGGGCGCGGCCTTGCTGGGCGTTGTTCGCACCGGCGCCGGCGCGGCCGGAACCTCGGCGGTGAGGCCGCCGAGCGCGGGCCGCAGCTGGCGAAACAGGGCATTATAAGCGACCGCAACCGCCAGCAGCAAAAACACGCACAACGCTTGGCGTTGACGCCGCGGCGTCATCAATTCCTCCTCGACAAGCCTGACAAGGCCCCCCGCTTAATACTCAAGGCGCAGTGCTAACGAACGCTTAACGTCTCGCGCTCAACGCGCGCCGGCAGGGGCGTCAGATCGATAAAATTTGCGCAAATTTTGCCGCAAGTTGTGGCCCCGCGCTTTGCCTGAAAGACACCCTTGTCTGCTATGCCTCGAGGCCGTCGCGCCCAACCGCGGCGCTTTTCTTAAAAAAGCAAGAAGGCAGCAAGGCGTCATGTTTTTGTTCAGGATCGTGTTCTGGCTCGGTCTTGCCGTGGTGTTGATGCCGACCGAGGAGCACCAGCAGGCCAGGCTCTATGAAACGGCGACCGCAAGCGTCGAGCGCATCGCCACCTTCTGCGATCGCAACCCCAAGGCCTGTGCGGCGGGCGCCGAGTTCTGGTCCACCTTCCTCAAGAAGGCGGAATTTGCGACCCGCGTCGCCGTCGACCTGATCAGCCAGCGCGCGCAGCGCGCCGACGGCGCGGCGGCAAATGTGCGGCCAACCGGCGCGCTGGCGCCGGAACCCCGCCCCGCGTCGGCCCCGCGCAATTCCCTGCCGCGCGAGGACCTTGGGCCGGCCTGGCGCGCTCCGCCCGCGCGCACGGGGGCCTAACGGCCGCCTTCCCTGAGAATGCTGGCTTGCACGGCCGCAGCCCGAGACCATATGCATAGCGGGACGACCGCTATGGCCCGCGCGGGGTCGAGCCTGAGCGCGGGCGTCAGGGTTTCGTGCACCGCCATGTCGATCGATGCCATCCGTGCGGATTTTGCCCTCCTCGATGACTGGGAGGACCGCTACCGCTACGTGATCGAGCTTGGCCGCTCGCTGCCGCCGTTGCCCGACGCCCTACGTACGGAGGTCAACAAGGTGCGCGGCTGCGCCAGCCAGGTTTGGCTGGCGAGCGAGACCCGCCCCGGCGCGCCGGGCAAGGCGCCCGCCCTCGCCTTCCAGGGCGACAGCGATGCCCACATCGTGCGCGGCTTGATCGCCATTCTGTTTGCGCTCTACGGGGGCCGCACGGCCGCGGAGATCCTGCGCACGGATGCCCGCACCCTCTTTCGCGAGCTCGGCCTCGGCGAGCACCTGACCCAGCAGCGCTCGAACGGCTTCTTTTCCATGGTGGAGCGCATTCGCGCCGATGCTGAGGCGTTGCAATCGGCCTAAGGCGCGGCGGTACCTATTTGTCGCGGCGGGTGCCGAGCCCCATCTGCTTGGCAAGCTGCGAGCGGGCCGCCGCATAGTTGGGCGCCACCATGGGGTAATCGTGCGGTAACGCCCACTTCTCGCGGTACTCCTCGGGCGAAAGGTTGTAGTGGGTCCGCAAATGGCGCTTCAGCGATTTGAACTTCTTGCCGTCCTCCAGACAGATGATGTAATCGGGCGTCACGGACTTCTTGACCGCGATCGCCGGGCGGGGCTCCTCCCGCTCAATCGGGCCAGGGCGTTGCGAGGCTTTGCTCAGAGCCTCGTGCACATCTTGGATTATCCCTGGTAGGTCCGTAGCAATAACCGTGTTATTGCTTACATAGGCAGAGATGATCTCGGCGGTGAGCTCCACAAGGTCGGTTCTATTCGCCTCGTCCATCTGATCTCTCCGTTGCTCGCGCGAAAATCGCGGCTTCGAATCCTCGAACCTTGATCCCAGCCGTTACCGTGCAAACTACGTATACCCATTTTTACATTATGGGCTTAAGCATTACAATGATAATGCTGCAACATGAAGAAATAAGGCGGGACTGTGCAAGCAACCGCAGCCTTGATCTAAGCCTTTGCGTCCCTATATATAGGGCACAGCTTTGCACGTATGTTGCAAGTGCATGACATTTCGGACGTATGGCTTGCCCAATACTCCGCCTGACAGGAGTGGAATGGGCTGCTACAACGCTCCTGCACCGACACGAAGACTTGAAAAGCCTGCTCTCGAACCCGGCGCCCCCGGCCGTCATAATGGGGTGCCGGCGGTTCGGAAACGGCCGCCCTCAACAACGCCAGGCCCCACTCCCTATGACCAAGCAAGCACGCGACCCTGCCGCCAAGATCGTCAAGACCGACGCTGAATGGCGCAGCGCTTTGACCCCGGAGCAATACCACATCACCCGTCAGCACGGCACCGAGCGCGCCGGCTCCTCTCCCCTCAACAAGGAGAAGCGTCAAGGCACGTTCACGTGCGTGTGCTGCGGAGCCCCGTTGTTTGCCTCCTCGGCCAAATACGAGTCGGGCTCCGGCTGGCCCAGCTTCGACAAGCCGACGGGCGACGACGTCGTCTGCGAGCACGCGGATCGTTCCCACTTCATGCAGCGCACCGAGGTCCGCTGCGCGCGCTGCGAAGCTCACCTCGGGCACGTCTTTCCCGATGGGCCGCCCGACACCACGGGGCAGCGCTACTGCATCAACGGCGGCGCGCTCAAGTTCAAGCCATCGGAGACCTGACCCTCCCGCTTTCATCCCCTTGGCGGCCGCCATCTCGCTTGCGGCGGCCGGGTTTGCCTCGTCCGCTTCGCGACCTCACAACAGGTGCCCCATGCACGGCCTCAATCGCCCCCTCAAGCGCCTCGCCCCGCCGGTCGCGGAGCGCCGACCCGTGTTCTCGGTCGCTCACCAGGTCGAACTCGTCGATGAATACGCCTGGCTGCGCGCCGACAACTGGCAGGAGGTCATGCGCGAGCCGGCGCTGCTGGCGCCCGAAATCCGCACCTACCTCGAGGCCGAGAACGCCTTCACGCACGAGGCGCTGAGCGACACGCTGCCCTTGCAGGACACCCTGTTCGCCGAGATGAAAGCGCGCATCAAGGAGGATGACAGCTCGGTACCCGCACCCGACGGGCCCTTCGAATACTTCACGAGCTACGTCACCGGCGGTCAGTATCCACGCGTGTGCCGTCGTCCGCGCGGCGGCGGCCCGGAGACCATCCTGCTCGACGGCAACCGCGAAGCCGAAGGGCACGCCTACTGGCAGCTCGGCAGCATCGCCCACAGCCATGACCACAAGCTGATGGCCTATGGCGTGGATGACAAGGGTTCTGAGCTTTTTACCATCAAGATCCGCGACTTGGGCACCGGGGTCGACCTCCCCGACACCATCCACGACACGCGCAGTGGCGTGGTCTGGGCCCGGGACGGGCAAACCCTGTTCTATGTCCGCCTCGATGCCAATCAGCGCCCGCTTTATGTCTATCGCCACCGCATCGGTACCCCCGCCAGCGCGGACGTGCTGCTTTACGAGGAGAAGGATCACGGCTTCTACGTCGGGGTGGGACAGACGCAGTCGGGCAGGTTCGTCATTATCGACGCGCATGACCACCAGACCAACGAAGTCTATCTGATCGATGCCGATCAGCCGGAAAGCGCCGCGCGCCTCGTCGCCCCGCGCCAGTACGGCCATGAGTACAGCGTCGAGCACCATAACGAGCGGCTGATCATCACCACCAATTCCGGCGGCGCGGAGGATTTCCGCATTTGCGAGGCACCGCTGGCGGCCCCCGACCCTGCCAACTGGCGGGAAATCCTGGCGCACAAGCCGGGACGGCTCATTCTGGAAACCGTCGCCTTCAAGGATCACCTGGCGCGGCTCGAGCGCGAAGACGGGCTGCCGCGCATTGTCGTGCGCCGCTTCAGCGACGGCGGCGAACACGCCATTACCTTTGACGAGGAGGCCTACGCCCTCGGCATGTCGGGTCTTTACGAGTTCGACACCACGACGCTGCGCTTTACCTATTCCTCCATGACCACCCCGGCGCAGGTGTTCGACTACGACATGGAGGCGAAGACGCGCGTCCTGCGCAAGACCCAGGAAGTGCCAAGCGGACACAACGCCGCCGAGTACGTGACGCGGCGGCTTTATGCGCCCGCGCCCGACGGCGAGACGGTGCCGATTTCGCTCCTCTACAAAAAGGGTACCGCGCTCGACGGCTCCGCACCGCTGTTCCTCTACGGCTACGGCGCCTACGGCATCACCATCCCCGCCGCCTTCTCCACCAGTCGGCTATCGCTGGTGGACCGGGGCTTCGTATTTGCCATCGCCCACATCCGCGGCGGCAAGGACAAAGGCTATCGCTGGTATACCGACGGCAAACACACCAAAAAGATGAACACCTTTACGGACTTTATTGCCGCCGGCGAGTTTCTGGCCGAGCAAGGCTACACGTGTCGCGGCCGCATCATCGCCAATGGCGGTTCGGCCGGCGGGATGCTGATGGGCGTGATTGCCAACATGGCGCCCGATCTCTTCCTCGGCATCATCGCCGACGTCCCGTTCGTCGACGTCCTCAACACGATGCTTGACGAAAATCTACCCCTCACGCCGCCCGAGTGGCCCGAATGGGGCAACCCGATCGCCTCCAAGGAGGATTTCGACATCATCCGGGCCTATTCACCCTACGACAACGTCGGTGCCAAGGCCTATCCGCACATCTTCGCCTTCGCCGGGCTGACGGATCCACGCGTCACCTACTGGGAGCCGGCCAAATGGATTGCCCGGCTGCGGCGCTCCAATTCAAGCGACAACTTGATCCTGCTCAAGACCAACATGGAGGCCGGACACGGCGGCGCCTCCGGCCGCTTCGAGGCCCTCAAGGAATTGGCCCTCGACTACGCCTTTGCCCTGAAAATCACCGGCAAAGCCGACGCCTAGGCGGTCCGGCCGCTGGGGCGGGGCGCGCGGGCCCCACAATACTCCGAGGCGAGGCGCGCGTGCGCGCCCATGCGCCCCGGAGCCGGCTGACGTTAGACGTCCATGCTGTCGTCGCCAAAATCGCCGTCGCTGTCGAAGCTATCGTCCTCAGCGGTGTCGTCCGCGTTGCCCTGATCCTGCTCCAGCTCGCGGTCCTGCTCCAGGTCCTGCTGACGGTCCTGTTCGCGCTGACTGTCCGCTGAATTTTCTCTCCCGCCGGTCTCGCCCGCCTTGGCATGGCTGCCGCCCAGCATGTTGCGGATGCTTTCGGCCGCCAGCACGCCGCCGGCGACACCGGCCGCCGTTGCCATCGCCGAGCGCATGAAGCCCCCACCGCCGGCGGCTTGCGGCGGCGGCGCGGAAGGCGGGGGCGGCGAACCCCAGGCCGAGGGTCGGTCATAGCCTGACGACGTCGCGCGCGCGCCGACCTGCGGCACGCTGCTGGGCGGGGCATCGGCCTCGCGCCCCCGACCCATGAAGCCACCGGAGAGAAAGCCCCCGGAGCGGCGCGCGGCCGGCGCCTGGCTGTCCTCAAGCTGGCGCACGCGGTCTTCAAGGTCCATGACCCGTTCGTTGGCGGCCTGCAAGGCCTGATCCTGCACCAACACCGATTGTGTCAGCATGTAGACAGCGTCGGGCATGGCCCGGACGCGCTCCCTGATGAGACGTTCGGCGTCCCGGTCCTTTTCCGGGGCGCCGTAGCTTTCCATGCGATCGAACAAATCCTCGATAAGCCTGCGTTCCTCGGGCGTCATGCGATCCTCCTCGACGAGGTGACTGAGCCCACATATCGGGATCTGCCGCCCGTTTCACAATCCCGCAGCCGCCGGGAGCTTGAGGCCGGGCCGGCCCCACCTCGCCTTGCGCCCTAGAATACGGCCCCCCGGGCCGCCACCGGCCACAGCGTCTCGACCCTGGCCTCGGGGCCGGCGAGCCCGCGCACGCCGACGTACCAATCGTGCAGATTGACCGTGGGGTCGCAATGGCCGGGCACCAATAGGACCTTATCGCCGCGCGCCGGGGGCCGCGCGCAGGCGGCAACGTCGAGGTTGCCGTGCTCGTCCGAGGGCCGCAGGTATTGGGCTCCCGGCAGCTGCCACGGTACGGGCATACCGCTGTCGATCGCGACCGCCTTCAGCCCGGCGTCGAGCACGCGTCGCTCGGGCACGGGCGCACTCATGATGCTGGCGTAGACGAACAACGCATGCTCGAAACGGTCGAACGGTCCCCCGTCGGCTCGTTTGTTGCGCGCGTAGTCCGCGTCCATGAAGACGTAAGAGCCGGGCTGCAGCTCGTTGTAGACCCGGCTCGCCGCCTCGTGCTCGTAGGTACCTGTGCCGGCTCCGGAGACGATCTCAGCGTTCAGTCCCGCGGCCGCCAGCGCCTCGAGGGTTGCCGTCACGTGCCCTACGGCGCGTTCGATGTGTGCCTGCCGTTCGGCGGCCTCGCGCACGTGCTGGGCAGATCCGTAATAGGCCTGCAGACCTTGAAAGCGCAGGTGCTTTTTGGCCGCCACGCTGAGCGCCAACTGCGCCGCCGCCGCACCCGGCGCCACGCCACAGCGCCGCCCGCCCACGTCGATCTCCACCAAAACGTCGATGCGGGCCTCGGCGGCCGCCGCCGCACGCTCGATTTCCTCAACGTTGGCGGCATCATCGACGCACACGCCGATGCGGGCCTGACGCGCCAATGCCGCCAGTCGCGCCAGCTTGCGCGCGCCCGCTACTTCATTGGAGACGAGCACGTCGGTGATACCGCCCGCCACCATCACCTCCGCCTCGGCCACCTTCTGGCAGCAAACCCCGACGGCGCCCAGCGCCAGCTGGCGACGCGCTACCTCGGGCGACTTGTGCGTCTTGGAATGCGGCCGCAGGCGGACGCCGGCTTGCCCGACCGCGTCGGCCATGCGCCGCAAATTGCGCTCGAAGGCATCAAGATCGATGATCAGCGCGGGCGTATCGACGTCAGCCAGCGGCATGCCCGCTGCGGCGGGGGGTTGAGGGGACATCGGGGGCGCTCTCCTTGCTCGGCGATGACGGGACAGCATTGCGACGTCGCCGCCCGACAGGCAAGCGCCGGCGCCCGAGCGGGGCAAGGATGCCCCCCCACAAATGGCAAAAGGGCCGCTGGCGCGGCCCTTTCCCCTTAGCCTTCTGGTTCTGAGCTAGGCTGCTTTTGCCGCTTTCTCGGCCAGCCGCTTCTCCTTTTCCTGCGCGCCCGTGGGCCTCAGCGCGATATCGAAGTAGCGCGTACGCCCGCCGATGCGTTCCTTGCGGATCCCGAAGGACTTGAACTCCCTGCTGAAGGTCGGCATCGCAAAGGGTTCCTTGTCCCGTTCCTCGCACCAGGCGCAGTAGCTTTCGTAAAGATCCTGCGAGGTGAGGCTCGAGCCGCCCGAGGCCACGACGCGCTCGCGGTAGTAGCGCTCGACATCGCTGTCGGGCAGCAGCGGCTTGCCACCGATCTTGTTGTCGTTGGCGCCCAATCTGCGCACCGGCGGCCCCTCCTGGTGCCCCGCCTCCTCGCCGTGCTCCGGCTCGGCAACGGGGTCGATCGGTCCTGCCACCTCTGGCGTGTGCTGGCCCTCCGCCTCGAAGATCGGCGAGGCAGCCCGCGTTTCCGGCTGGTCGTGCAGGCGCCAATGCGCAAAGGCGACATACATGCCGAAACCCGAGCCGATCTCAATTAAGAGCGCCACAAACAGGGTCAGCGCCGTCTGCACCAGTTCCACCTTCAGGCCAGACAATTTGGCGAGCACGCTGGCCTGCGGGTCGGCCTCGGCGAGCGCGGTGGTGCCCGCCGTCTGGGCCAGGCGCGCGCCGACGTCGGCAATGCGCGTTTCGAGTTTCTGGGCCTCCATCGCGGAGGCGAGCTCCGCATTGAGCTTGTGGAATTGCTGACAGAATTCGCGATTGGATTTGCCCGTAATATCACTACAGCCTGCCGTATTGGTCCAGGCCCGCTGGGCCTTGAGAGCGTTGAGCTCGCTTTGCACGGTATCGGGCGGACGGTGCTGGGGGATCCACGTCAGCTGCTCCTGCGCGCGCTTGGAGTCGGCACGCAAATCGGCATAAGTCGCGGCCTCCACGGCACGCTTGCCGCTGGTATCTAGCCGGTTCAGGGCCGCATGGCCCAGCGCGGACGTGAGCGAGTAGGCGCTCACCACCGTCCACACCAGCGCCGCGGCCAGTGCCTGTGACCACATCTTGTTGCGGAGCGCGGCGAAAAAGAAGAATGGCACCAGCGCCTTGAAGCAATCGGCGGCCGCGGAGGCCAACCCGTAGATCTGCCCGTCGACGGCCGTTTTGCCAAGCGAGAACCCGAACCGATAGTTCATGGCGGCGGACACCGCCAGCAGGATGCCGGCGGCGACAACCCCCATAAGCCCTAAAATATGTCGCATCATTTGATGCCCCCTTCGTTCTGACCGCGCCGCGGATCGGCCGGTCAGGGCGACACAACGCTTGTGAAGGGGGCGAGCCACTGGCATCAGCCGGGCGCCAGAGGCCGTGCCTCTGCACCCCAAGCCAGTCGAAATCTACGGGTACACCCAACGCGCTCACTTGGCTGGCAGCGCGGCCGACCGTTGGAGAATTATGCACATGAGGCTCGCCCTAAGTGGGCGTTGCGTTATGCACAAGACGCCAAGGCCTGCTTTTCGACAACGCATAAACCTGCACACGGCCCCCTGTTGGGGCAACGCTACGCGATTCGTTTCTTTTTGTTAACGGATTCAGCCGGCTATGGCCTCACCGCACCACTCGCCGGGCTTCTTGCACGGGGCCATCCAAAAGCGCTTGCCCCGGGGATCGCGACCACAGGTGAGTCCAGCTATCCACCGTTTACCCACCGCCGCGCGGACCTTTTCCACCGCCGCTAGGGCAGCACCAGTTCCACCTGCACGACGTCGCCGGCGCGCACCGAGAAATCGCGCCGGAACTGCTGGCCGGAATGCCGGGCAATCGCCGTGTAGTTGCCCGGCGCCAGGATGTGCGTGGGCAGCGCGCCCACGCTGTCCTTGATCGGTTCCCCGCGCAGCGTCGTCACGCTCCACTGCGTATCCGCCATGGCTTCGCCGCCGGCGCGCATCACCAGCTTGAAGGTGACCTTGGCCGCGGCATGGCTGAGCGTCGCTTCGGTCAGCTTGCCGGCTTCCACCGTCACGTCGGCGCGCGCCGTGGCGTTGGCATCCCCGTAGGTGCTCACAAGGCCATAGATGCCGGCGTTGAGCCGAACGATGACGCCGGTCTTGATCGCGCTGACGACCTTGGTCTTCTGGCCATACTGATCGCGCTCGTCCGAAAAGATGTCATAGGTGACGATGCGGTCGGCAATGGCCTCCCCGTTGGCGAGCACCGGCGTCACGCGCAGGCCACCGGCATTGAGCACGAAGCGCTCCTGTCGGTCCTGACCCGCCTGTTCCGGGGAGATTAAGATCCTGCGCGTCAAGTGCGCCCGTCCAAAGGCGACGTTGACGATGTAGCTTCCAGGCTCCAGCCGGAGCGTTGGACTGCTGTCGCGATGTTGCGCGACGAGCGCCGGCTTATCCGGGCCTTGGCCAACGCGGTAGATGCGCCACACCACCCCCTGTTCGATGTTTTGCCCGTCGTCGGTCAAGAGCGCCGTCAACGACACCTGCCCCGCGCCTTGAGCCCCGGCCGGCGGGCGTACGCCCCCCGTTGAGCGCGGCACGATGGTGGTATTGGGGGGCACCTGCAGTTGGGGTGGGCTCGCCGCTCCCGTGCCGTCGCGGCTCGCCGGCGGCGCCGTTTGCACTTGCCATGCCGGCGCCTGCGCGGCGGCGGGCAGCCCCGAAAGCCAAGCAAGGGCCGCAACGCCAACGACCCGAGCCGCGGCCCCTCGCCGCATCGATCTCGCGTGCATGCCAAATCCCCGTGCCAGCATGGTTCGCCTTGTCCGCCCGGCTGGCAAGGCGACCCCCTCTTGAGGGCTTAATCGTTGCCCAGTTCGATGAGCCGCGTTTCCCCGGCCCTCAGCTCGACTACGCGCCGATAATGCTTTTCTTGTGTCTCAAGCTCGATCGCATAGCGCCCCGCCTGCAAGGTCGCCACCGACTCGGCTTGCCCGCTGGCCCACACGGTGCGTTGCGCCTCGTCACGGATGGTCCAGAAGGGCTCGCTTGGCGCCCCGCCCGCCCCGGCGAGGCGCAGCCGCACGTTGGCTGCGGCGAACTCCAGGCTGAGTTGTAGCGTCTGCCCGGCCTTTAGCTCGAACTCGCGCACGCTGCGCGCGTTGCCAACCTGATAGCGCGCCTCGACGCGATAGCGTCCGCTTGCCAGGAGAAGCTCCGGGTTAGGACGGCTGGTGTTGAGGACAAAGGGCTCAGCGCCGTCGAGCTGCTCGATGCGATAGGTAACGGCGTCGCCGATCTTCTGTGTGGCGCCCGCCAAGCGGCTTTCCAGGACAACTTTGCCGGCCGCCAACGCCAGCGTGCGTCGCACCACATCGCCCGGACCCACGGCCAGGACCTCGCGGCCCTCGAGCCCGCCCTGGCGCACGCTGACGTGGTAGGTGCCAGGGGGCACGACAAATTCGGCTTCGCGGGCCGCCGATTGGGCAATCTCCCGCCGCCCGCCGGGAGCATCCGGGTCGTCCTCGGCGATGGAAAAGAGCGGTTGATCGAGCTCACCCAGGCCGTCGCGAACGGCAGCGGCGAGGCGCAGGCGCGCGCCGTTGAGCGCCATGTCCACCCGCCCCCGACTGCCGGCGGGGACGACGATGGAGCGCTGTGTCCGCACCAAACCTTCCTCGACAAAAACAACATAGCGTCCGGCCGGGAGCAGGAAGGTCGTGTCGCTCCCCCGCACGGAAGCCAACAGCGCGCCCGTGCGCGCGTCGGCCTTGCCGCCCGGCGTTGCCTGGCCGGCGTCGGCGACGGAGATCACACCGTCGCCGATCAACGCGCCGGTCTTTTGCCATTGCGCTCTGACCCGCAACGTTCCGGCATTCAGGACGAGGTCGGCAACGCCGCGGCCGGTGTCGCTCACCTCAACCGTTTGGGCGACGGCAATGGCGCCATCACGGGCTTCGACCCGGTACTGACCCGGCGGCAGCGCCAGGCTGGGATTGGTGGCCCGACCCTCGAACACGGGTGGGCCGCTTTGCCCGGACCGGGTCACGCTCCAGTGCATCGACCAGGTCACGGGTTCGTTGCCTTCGGCCAGCAGCGTCCGCAACAGAAGGCCCGGCCGGCCATCCGTTTGGGCCGGCAGCGCCGCGGGGCTTGCCTCGCTGCCCGAGCGCGCCGGCTTGGTGCTATCACTCACCGTGGGCACACCACTGGTTGCCAAGCGCATGGCATCCTCGATCGCCGCCTCCGCCTGTTCCGCAGTCTGCGCCAAGAACAAGCGCCCACCCGTGGCCTCGGGCAGACAGGTCATCTTGGCGATGTCCTCTGGCTTGGGGGCAAGACTGATCACATGCGCCCTGACGCCGGCGGCCCTGAACTCGCTCGCCAACGTGCACAGGTCGGGCTGGCAGTTGTCGGCGTCGTCATGGATGAGCAGGAGGGTGCGCCGGGAGCTATCGCTGGGCAGGGCCTTGGCAGCCTCGCGCAAGGCCAGCGTCAATGGTCCGCGTCCCTTGGGATTGAGCCGTTCCAAGGGACCCATGACGCGGTCCAAGTCCATGGGCTCGGGCCGGCGCATCACCTCGACGTCGCCGCAGTCGCCGCGCCGATGGCCAAAGCTGATCAGCCCAATGCGCGTCTGGGGCGCAACCCTTCCCAAAGCCCGGCGTAGGCCTTCGCGGGCGACCACCAGCTTGCTTTGCCGCGCGCCCTCGATCGGGCCCCACATGGAGCCCGAGCCGTCGAACACGATCATGAGGGCCGCGTCGGCCGGCGGCTGCGCGCGCGCCCCCGGCACCAGAGGTGACAAGGTCAACGCAAGGATGGCGGCAGCCAGGCCGCAAAGTCTGCAATGCATAGGGCTTCCACGCATGCCCAAGACCATGAGCTCGAAGGTTCCCAAGCGCGGCTCCGGCACCCCCATCCCCATTGTACTGGGCGAGAACTTGGTTTAGCGAGGACGCATGCAATTGCTGGCCCAGAGCGCGTCCCGATGAGTCAAGCCGCCCTCGAGTTGCTCTTAAATCGGCGCTCCGTCAAGCCGATCATGCTGACCGAGCCGGGACCCGGCCCGGCCGAGCTCGAGACCATCCTGACCGCCGCCGCCCGCGTGCCCGACCACAAAAAGCTCGTGCCCTGGCGTTTTATCCTGTTCGAGGGCGAGGCGCGCGCCAATTTCGGCCGCGTCCTGCTCAAGGCCCTGCAAGCGGAGGAAAAGGCGGCCCCCTCGGCGGCACGCTTGGAGGCGGAGCGAACGCGCCTGGTGCGGGCGCCCACCGTGATCGCCGTCATTTCTCGGGTGACCCCCAACCCGGCAGCGCCCGAATGGGAGCAGGTGTTGTCCTGCGGCGCGGCCTGCTTCAACCTATGTCTGGCCGCCAACGCGCTGGGCTTCGGCACCTCCTGGATCACGGAATGGTATTCCTACAGCCGCACGGTGCAGCGCGCGCTCGGTCTGAAGGAGCATGAGCGCGTTGCCGGCTTCATCTACATCGGTACCGCCAAGGAGCAGCAAGCCGAGCGCGAGCGACCAAGGCTCGAAGACATCGTCAGCCGCTGGAACGGCTAGCCAAGGCGCAGGAGATCCGCACAGTGTTTTACGAGACGCGCGACAACAAGCATGGACTGAAGCACGACCCCTTCAAGGCCCTCATCGTACCAAGACCGATCGGCTGGATCTCCACCATCAGCAAGGCCGGCATTTGCAATCTTGCTCCCTACAGTTTTTTCAACGCGGTGGGCGAGCGCCCGACTTACGTCATGTTCAGCTCGGCGGGACGCAAGGATTCGCTTCTCAACATCGAAGAGACGGGTGAGTTCGTTTGCTCGCTCGCCACCTATGATCTGCGCTTCAACATGAACATGACCTCCGCGCCGGTCGCGCACGGCATCGACGAGTTTCCGATCGGTGACCTGACCGCGGCGGCGAGCCAATTGGTGAAACCGCCCCGCGTCAAGGAGAGCCCCGCCGCCTTCGAGTGCCGGCACTGGAAGACCGTCGACCTGCCGGCCGTCGAGCCGGGCAAGGCTTCGACCTACTCGGTGGTCTTCGGCCAAGTCTTAGGGATTTACATCGACGATGCCTTCGTCAAAGACGGCCTCGTCGACACCGGCGCCATGCGCCCCATCGCGCGCCTCGGCTACATGGACTACGGTGTCCTCAATCCCGAAAACGTGTTCTCCATCGACCGGCCGACGGCCGCCGACGGCATGGCGAAACTGAAAATGCGCGCGGCGGAATAGCCGCGCGCCACCCGCCGGGGCGGCGGCAGCAAAATCCTTGAGCGGGAAGGCCGGCTCATCCAACCATGTCGCCCGCCCGCAAGCCCCGCCAGATGAGGCTGTTCGAGACGACCTCCGTGCCCCGGCAATGGAGTGTGCTCGTTGCGGGCTCCCTCTTGCTGGCCGCGATCCTCGCCGCGGCGCGGCTGCCGGCCGCCTTGCTGCTGGGCCCGATGCTCGCCGGTATCGCCATGGGCAGCAACGGCGCGCGCATCGGCGTGCCGCGCCTTGCCGTCTACGCCTCCCAGACCATTGTCGGCTGCTTGATTGCGCGCTCGATCACCGGCGACATTGTGCATGCCTTCCTCAAGGATTGGCCGCTGCTGCTCGGCGCCGTTTTGGTGATTGTCGCCACCAGCGGCCTCATCGGCTGGCTTATCAGCCGCTGGCGCGTGCTGCCAGGCTCGACGGCGGTGTGGGGCAGTGCACCGGGGGGCGCTTCGGTGATGATGATCATGGCCGGCGCCTTCGGGGCGGACGCCCGCCTGGTGGCCTTCATGCAGTATCTGCGCGTGGTGTTGGTGGCGGCGGTTGCGTCGCTGGTTGCCCGCTTCTGGGTCGGCGATGGCGCCAGCGTCGAGACCGGCTGGTTCGCCGCTATGCCTGCGGGCGGCTTCGCCAGCGCGGCGGTGAGCGCCGTCGCCAGCATGCCCTGGGGTGGCTTTGCCACAACGCTGTTCATCGCCGCCGGCGGTGGCCTGATCGGCATGGCGCTCAGAATTCCCGCCGGTGCCTTGCTCGCGCCGATGGCGCTCGCGGCCTCCCTCGAAGCCCTGGGGCTGGCAACCCTCGTCCTGCCGCAATGGCTGCTGGCCATCACCTATGCGTTTTTGGGCTGGAGTATCGGCCTCAGCTTCAATCGTGACATTTTGCAGCATGCCGCGCGCGCCCTGCTGCCGATCACGCTGGCCATCGGCATCATGATCGGGGTGTGCGCCGCGCTTGCCGCCCTGCTGGTGCATGCCGCGGGGATCGATCCGTTGACCGCCTATCTCGCCACCAGCCCCGGCGGCATGGATTCGGTGGCAATTATCGGCGCCGCCAGCAAAGCCGATCTCTCCTTTGTCATGGCCCTGCAGGTCGTGCGCCTGGTGATCGTGCTCATGCTCGGCCCGCCGCTTGCCCGCTTCCTCGCGCAACGGCTCTAGTCGGCCGCCTCACCTTTGCGCCGCCTTGGCGCGCGCCAGCAGCCGCTCGGCGCGCGCGACGTGCGCCTTGTCGACCATCTGGCCACGAATGCCGATCACGCCGGCCTGCGGATTGGCCGCAAAGGCCGCAACGATCTCCTCGGATACGGCTATCTCCTCGGCGTCGGGGGTGAATAGCTCGTTGATAATGGGGACCTGATTGGGATGGATCGCCATTTTGCCGCTAAAACCGTCCCGCGCCGCCGCGACGCACTCGGCGCGGAAGCCCGCCTCGTCGCGAAAATTGACGAACACGGTGTCAATGGCCGCGACCTCGGCCGCGGCGGCCGTGAACAGACACATGTCACGCGCAAGGCGGAATGGCGAGGTCCAGGTGCGGCCGTCATCCTCGCGGTTGCTGCGCGCGCCGATCGCCGCGGAGAGATCCTCCGCACCCCAGGTGAGCGCCATCAGACGCGTGCTCGCCCCCACATAGCTGTGCATCTTGAGGAGTGAGATCGGCGTCTCCGTCGTGAGCGCGATAATGCGCGTGCCTCTGCCCGGCTTGCTGGCGCGCTGCTCGGCGCCCCCGAGCGCCACGGATAACGTGTGCACGTCCTCACCCGAGCGCGCCTTTGGCAACAAAATGGCATCCGGGCGGGCGTCCATGATGCCAATGAGATCGTCCTGCCAGAACCGCGTGTCGAGCGCGTTAATGCGCACCAGAATTTGCGGCCGGTGCTCTACCGCTGCGGTCGCATCAAGGTAGGCCTTGGCCAGCACGCGGGCGGCGGGCTTCTGCGCGGCACTGACCGAATCCTCCAGGTCGAGGATCAAGGCATCGGCCCCCGTCGCCAGGCCTTTGGCGAGCTTCTTTTCGTCGTCGGCGGGAATGAACAACAGCGAACGCATGTAAAACCTCACGCCTTTGGCCGCTTGCGCATCATGCCCTGTCGCCGGCATTCCGCCACCAGCTCGCCGCGCTGATTGTAGGCCTTGTGCAGGAACTCGACGATACCGGCATCGGCGCGTGAGCGGGTTTCGCGGGTCGAGATGATCTCGGTCGTTACCCGCAGCGTGTCCCCATGAAACACCGGTTTGGGGAACTTCACCTCGCTCATGCCGAGGTTGCCGATCGTGGTGCCCAGCGTCGTGTCGTTAACCGAAATACCGATCATGACGCCCAGCGTGAACAGGCTGTTGACCAAGGGCTTGCCCCACTCGGTCTTGCTCGCGAACTCGTGGTCGATGTGCAGCGGCTGCGGATTGTGCGTCAAACAGGAGAATAGCGTGTTGTCCATCTCCGTCACGGTGCGGCGGATCTCGTGCTCGAACACGCGGCCCACGGCAAAGTCCTCCAGATAAAGTCCCGGCATGCTTACCTCGACCCATTGCGCCTCGTTGCGGCGCCGCCCGCGAACTGCCGCTGCCGTGCCGCGGCGCGATCATACCATCGAGCCCTGCGGCGCGAAGAGGGCTGCGACGGGCTCAACTCTTTTGGCTCGAGGGATTGGGCCGGAACCAACGGCGCGATAGCGCACGCAAACGCACCGGATGTGCCTGCCGCCCTCCAGCCTCAGCGCCCGCGACCTCGATGCTACGATCTAGGGCCTCATGGGCCAGGTTCTGCGGGCTGCGGCGCAAGCCGCCCCTCTTTCACTCTGCTTCGCTGGGCTGTTTGCCCTTGGGCTCTGTCTCGCGGGCTCTGTCTCGCGGCTAGCGCGTGCTCGCTCAAAGTCGCGGCGGCGCAAGCTAGTAGCGGAACTGCTCGGAGAGGATGCGCTCATCGAGGCTGTGCCCGGGATCGAACAGCAACAGCAAATCGATGTGATTGACCTGGGCGATCTCAACGCGCCACACCGAGCGGGTTTCGTTGTGGTCGGCGACGGCACTGACGGGGCGCTTTTCCGGCTCCAGGGCCTCGAACTCGATATGCGCCTCATTGGGCAAAAGCGCGCCGCGCCACCCGCGGGGTCGGAACGCACTGATGGGCGTCAAGGCCAGCAGCGGCGCCTTGATCGGAATAATGGGGCCGAACACCGAGAGGTTGTAAGCGGTCGAACCGGCCGGGGTGGCCACCAGCGCGCCGTCGCAGACGAGCTCCTCAAGCCGCACGCGCCCGTCGATCGAGACCCTGAGCTTTGCTGCCTGATGCGTCTGACGAAAGAGCGATACCTCGTTGATGGCAAGACCGTTGTGCACCTCGCCCTGTTGGTCGTGGGCGGTCATCGCCAGCGGGTGGATGATATTGAGTTCGGCGCGTTGCAGGCGGCCACGCAGGTCCTTTTCGCTATATTCGTTGGTCAGAAAGCCGACCGAGCCCCGATTCATGCCGTAGATTGGGATCGCGTCCTTAAGATGCATGCGCAAGGTCTGCAACATCAAGCCGTCGCCGCCGAGCGCCACAATGACGTCGGCGCGCATCGGATCGGCATTGCCGTACATGCTCACCAGGCGCTCGCGGGCTTCCAGCGCCTGCGGCACGTCGCTCGCCACGAACGCAATCTTCTCGAATTTGCCCGCCGAACTTGCCATATGATGCCGGGCGCGAGGCTCGATTGCCGGCGCCTGCTCCCTGGAGGTCTACTCAGTTGCAAGCAAACGAAAAGCTGGTTCTGGTCTATTCGACCTATGCATCCTTGGCCGAGGCCGAGCGGATCGGCGAGGTGCTGATAGATCGGGGTCTGGCCGCATGCGTCAACATCTTTCCCGGCATGACGTCAATATATGTCTGGGAGGGCAAGCGCCAGCGCGAAAGCGAGACCGCCATGCTGATCAAAACGCGCCAGGCCGCGGCAGCCAAGGTCATCGCCGAGGTGCGCGCGCTGCATTCTTACAGTAACCCTGCCCTCCTCGTCTTGCCCATCATCGATGGATCGTCCGACTTTCTCAACTGGATCGCGGCGCAGACGACGGCAGCGGTTTGATGCGTGGGCCTCGCCGCGGTGCGCGCCCCCCGAGCCCGTCGGCTGAGTTGTAGGGGCTCGCACATCCTCCTCAGGCGCTGCGCGCCGCCGGCTGTTTGGGCAGCGAGGCGCCGGGGCCCGCGGCGCGCGAGCTTTCGATCATGATGAGCTCGGCCAGATTGTCGGCGGTGATGTAGCCGACAAAACGTCCCTGCCCGTCGACCACACCCACCATGCGCTGGCCCGAGCGCTGCAGCAGGCGAAGGATGTTTTCCACGCAGGCGTTTTCCGGAACCGTTGCAACATCGCGCTGCATGATCTCGATCACGGGGGTTTGCCCGCCCGTGCGCTGCAAGGCCGAAATCAAGGCATCGCGCGTCAGCACGCCGCGCAAGGTGCCGGCCCCGTCGACGATGGGAAATTCCTGTTGCGTCGTGCGCAGGAGCAAGGCCGCCGCGTCGTCCACCGTCGCCAGCGGCGTCAGTGACTGGAATGAGGTGATCATCGAGTGTCGCGCAAGATAGCCGCGCGTGTACTCGCGCGCCTGCACGTACCCGGCCTCGCCGCTGGCTGCCAGGAAAATAAAGGCCGCAATCAACACGAGGAGCGCATTACCGAACAGCCCGATGAAGCCGAACACAAGGGCGAGCCCCTGGCCGATCAGCGCGGCAATGCGCGTGGCACGCGTGTAGCCCAGCGGGATCGCCAGCAGGGCGCGCAGCACACGCCCCCCGTCCATCGGAAACGCGGGAATTAGATTGAAGAGCAGCAACGCGCCGTTGGCCGCGGCGAGCCGACCCGTCATGGTCGACTGCGCCTGCTCGAGTTGGGTCATCTGTGTAAGGTCGAAGCGGGCACCCAGAACGAACATCAAGACGACGACGATCAGGAGCGTAACCAGAGGGCCGGCCAAGGCGACCACGATCTCCTGATGCGGCTTTTCCGGCATGCGCTCGAGCGAGGCAACCCCGCCGATGGGCAGCAGCGTGATTTCCGGGGTTTTAATGCCATAGCGCCGGGCCGCAAGCACATGGCCGAACTCGTGCAGCAGCACGCTGACGAATAAGAGGAGAATAAAGATGATGCCGTCGATGGCCGCCGCCGCACCGCCGCGCATCCAATGGATGGCCCCGATCCAAGCCAGCAGCAAAAAGAAGGTCATGTGGATGCGCACGGCCGTCGGACCGACATCGAACAACTTGAACGACCAAGCCATGCCCGTTCCTCCTCCAAGGCTCGACCGCGCCCGCAGCGCCGATTGGGCGGGGCCACTCGGTATGTCGGTTGGCGGCCCGGGCTGGTCAAGCGCGCTTGCCGCGGCTCTTGCATTTTGCAGGGGCGCTGCCTCGGCTGCCAGCCTCCGTTGTGGGGCAGCGACGCTGCGCCGGGCAAGGGGCCCGGGCAGGGGAAGGAAGGCCGCTACAGGTTCGAAAGCGCGTCCGGCGATACCCCCTTTGAGCGCTGAAAGCCGCCACGCCCAGGCCCGCTGGGGCGCCCCGGGGCTCGGCTCCGCACCGCTTTTTGCCCGGGAGTGCGCTGGCGGGTTGGTCCTGCATCCTGCCTAGGCGGCGCCCCTGCCCCGGCCGCCGGAACCGCCAGCTCAGCCGACGCGTTCACTTCCGACCGACGATGCCGCCGTGATCGTCCCACGACGCCATCGGTCCCATCCCCCGGGGGGTAGCGAGGCGCATGCCCAAAAAACCCGACGACCAATTCCAGCTGCCCACGCACGGCGCCGCCGTGCTGCCCAGCGTCAGGGTCGACAGCTACAATCTTGAGCTCGAGGACGATGAGGGTTTCGTCGGGGACAGGGCGAGCAAGACCGCGTTTTGGGAGATTGTCGACAAGTGGCGCAAAACGCTGAAAGAGCTCGGCGAGGATCCTCTCGGCGACAAACCCAGCGAAGACATCGGCAAGAAGAAGCTCGCAACACTCCTGCACGAGGGCGATCCCACCGCCGCGGGCCTGGTGCAGAGTGCGGTCGAGGAGTTCGCCCAGCAGCTTGCCCAGGTCATCCGCCGTTTCCTTCGCCTCAAGGACTGGCGCGATACGGAGTGCCTTGTCATCGGCGGTGGCTTTCGCGCCGGTCGGGTCGGCGAACTGGCCGTCGGACGCGCCGGCCTGCTGCTCAAGGCCGAGGGCGTTCCCATCGACCTCGAACCAATTCGTAACGATCCCGATCATGCCGGTCTGATCGGTGCCGCGCACCTGCTGCCGGCCTGGATGCTCAAGGGCTATGATGCCATCCTTGCCGTCGACGTAGGCGGCACCAACATCCGGGCCGGCGTGGTCGATCTCAACCTCGGCAAGTCGAACGACCTCGGCGATGCCGAGGTGGCACGCTCGACCATGTGGCGCCACAGCGAAGAAGACATCAAACGTGACGATGCCGTCGAAGAGCTCGTCGGCATGCTGAAGGAGCTGATTGATTGGGCGCGCAAGAACAAGTTTGCCTTGGCCCCCCTGATCGGCATCGGCTGCCCCGGCGTCATCCACGAGGATGGCTCCATTGCGCGCGGCGCCCACAACCTGCCCGGCAATTGGGAGAGCAGCCGGTTCAATCTGCCCGCAAGCTTGTGCGAGGGCATCCCTAAGATCGACGAGCACGAAACGGTGGCAGTGATGCACAACGATGCCGTCGTGCAAGGTCTGAGCGAACTGCCCAATGTCAAGGATCGCAGGCACTGGGGCGTCTTGACCATCGGGACCGGGCTTGGCAACGCGCGCTTCACCAACCGCGATGGCAAGAACCGCAACGGCAAGGGCAAAGAGGAAAAGAGCAAGGGCGATAAGACCAAGGACTGAAGCGGCGCCGGGCCCCTATGCTCGCCGTGCCTGCAGGCCCGAAACGGCGCTCGCCGCCAAATCGCGCTACCTCACGCAAACCACGGGAACGTCTGCCAGCCCGCACCCAACCGTGCTATCCTCGCGCGCCGCCAAATGCCAAGGGGCGGCGGCTCAGGCACGGAGTTTGAGAGGCATGGCGCACAGCCAACAACACCTCGCGACGCTGCGCGAGCTCAACCGCAATTTCGTGCGCGCGGTCGACGAGGCCGACGTCGCCTGGTTCGACGCGAACCTCGCACCGGACTTCTGCAATACCAACCCCGACGGCAGCTTCCTCGATCGTGCGGCCTTTCTGGAACAGATCGGCCGTGGCGCCTCGGTCAAGGACATCCGCGAGCACGACGTGCTGATCCGCGTGCTCGGCGACTTCGCCATCATCCACGCGCGCACGAGCTACCAGAAGCCCGACGGAGAGAAGGGCGGGGGTCGCTACACCGACGATTGGCAGTGGCGCGACGGGCGATGGCAGTGCGTCTCGGCCCATGTGACGCGGCTTTGAACCTTAAAAAAGCGCAAAAGGGGTTGGGGCGAGGGCCGGAGGCATCGGCGTGGCAGGCCTGCAATTGACCCAGAAGGCCCCCTGGCGCAAGCGGCAAAGCGTTTCCTCCCTCGCGCTGCCCCCCTTGCGCCTCAAACCAGCCTGCTTTGCTCCACGGCCGCCTGGATGAAGGATGCAAACAGCGGATGCGGCTCGAATGGCCGCGATTTCAGCTCGGGGTGGAACTGCACGCCAATGAACCAGGGATGGTTTGGTAGCTCGATGATTTCCGGCAACAGACCGTCCGGCGACATGCCGCAAAACCTGACGCCCGCCTCCTCCAGGCGCTCGCGGTAGCGCGTGTTGACCTCGTAGCGGTGGCGGTGGCGCTCGGAGATTTCCGGCTCGCCGTAAATCCTGGCCACGCGACTGCCCTTGGCGAGCTTGGCCGTGTAGGCGCCGAGCCGCATGGTGCCGCCAAGATTGCCATTGGCGGCGCGCTTCTCCAGCTCATTGCCGCGCATCCACTCCGTCATGAGGCCGACCACCGGCTCAGGTGTTGGCCCAAACTCGGTGGAGCCCGCCTGCTTGACCCCGACGAGGTCGCGCGCTGCCTCGATCACGGCCATCTGCATGCCAAAGCAGATGCCGAAGTAGGGCACCCCGCGTTGGCGCGCAAAGCGGGCCGCCAGGATCTTGCCCTCCGAGCCACGCTCGCCAAAGCCGCCGGGGACCAAGATACCGTGCACATTCTCAAGGTAGGGGGCCGGGTCCTCGCGCTCGAACACTTCGCTTTCGATCCACTCCAGCTTTACTTTCACGCGGTTGGCAATGCCGCCGTGGAACAGGGCTTCGTTCAGGGATTTATAGGCGTCCTTGAGCCCCGTGTACTTGCCGACGATGGCGATCGTCACCTCGCCTTCGGGGTTGGCGATGGCATCGGCAATGGATTGCCACTTTAAAAGTTGCGGCGGCGGCGCGTCCTTGATCCCGAAGGCGGCCAGCACCTCCCGGTCAAGCCCCTCCCTGTGGTAGGCGAGCGGCACCTCGTAGATGGAGGCGACGTCCAGCGCCTGGATCACCGCTGCCTCGCGCACGTTACAGAAGAGCGCGACTTTGCGCCGCTCCGAGCGCGGGATCTCACGATCACAGCGGCAGAGCAGGATGTCGGGTTGTATGCCGATCGATCTCAGCTCCTTGACCGAATGCTGCGTCGGCTTGGTCTTAAGCTCGCCCGCGCTCGAGATGAAGGGCAATAGGGTCAGGTGAATAAAGACGGAATCGCCCCGCGGTAATTCGTTGCCGAGCTGGCGAATGGCCTCGAAGAACGGCAGGCCCTCGATGTCGCCGACGGTACCGCCGATCTCGACCAGGACGAAGTCAATGCCCTCGTTGCCGCTCAGCACGAACTGCTTGATGGCATCGGTTACGTGCGGGATGACTTGCACCGTGCCACCGAGAAAGTCGCCGCGCCGCTCCTTGGCGAGGATCTCCTGGTAGAGCCGCCCGGTGGTGATGTTGTCGGATTTGCGCGCCGGCACCCCGGTGAAGCGCTCATAATGGCCAAGGTCGAGGTCGGTTTCCGCCCCGTCGTCGGTGACGAACACCTCCCCGTGCTGGTAGGGGCTCATCGTGCCGGGGTCGACATTGAGGTAGGGGTCGAGCTTTCTCAGCCGAACCGAATAGCCGCGTGCCTGCAGGAGAGCCCCAAGGGCCGCTGAAGCCAGCCCTTTGCCGAGCGATGAGACCACGCCGCCGGTAATGAAGATGTACCGCGCCATGGGCCTTTAGCATACAGCGCCAGGGCACGATTCGTAGAGTGTTTTTTCGCTCCCATCCACGGCCATTCGCCGCGCCGGATGCGGGGTGCGTTCGCTAACCAACCGAACGGGGGCGAGGGCGCCTTTTGCCGCCGGGCCCGCGCCCAAATCCTTGGTGTCGGGGGGAGGGCGGGCGCCCATCGCCGCCGCCCGCCGGCCTTGGACCTTCAAGTTGGCGGCGGCTGGGGGCGTCGCAGCGGCTGCAAGACCTCTTGCGTGTTGGCCCCCAGCGCGGGCTCCGAAAGGATGGGCCGGGCGGGCTCGTCCCGAAAACGGATCACCGGGGCGATGTGCCGCCGTCCGAGCTCATCCGTCAGCAGCATGCCACGCGCGGCCACATTGGCGTCGGCGAACGCCTCGGGCAGCGTATTCACCGGCCCGAAGCAAACATCGAGCCCCGACAAGTAGGCGATGGCCTCCGCAAGCGTTTTCTGCCGGAACACCTGCGCCAGGAAGGCGATGACCGGACGCTGATTGGGGCCGGGACCGCTGAGGCAGGGCTGGATCAGATCGCTGCGCCCGAGCGCGTCGAGCAGGTTGGCGATGAATTTGGGCTCTTGCCCGGCCAACACCAGGTGGCGATCATCACGCGTGCGGTAAATTTGGTAAAACGCGGCACCCCCGGTATTGCGCTCGTCTTTTGGATTGGGCTGGCGATTCTCCGCAAAAGTCGGCCCGAGGATATTGGCCGAGGCGGCCAGCATCGCATCGTGCATGGCGATGTCGATGACGTCGCCGCGGCCCGTGCGCTCGCGCCGCAACAGGGCCATCAGGATGGCCGATAGCCCATGCATCGCGCTCAACTGATCGGCAATGGGGATGGCCGTCATCGCCGGTTCCCCATCGCTGCCGACGGTTAGGCTCTGCGACCCGCTGATGGCCTGCAAGGCGAGATCGTGCGCCGGACGGGCGCCATAGGCCCCGACCTGCCCGAAGGCACTGATGGAGCAGTAGACGATGCGCGGGTTGCGCTGCCGCACCACCTCCGCGCCAATGCCGAGGCGTGCGGCCACGCCCGGTCTGAAGGTCTCCACCAACACATCGGCGGTGTCGGCAAGCTTGAGCAGCAGCTCCTTGTCGGCAAGCGTCTTGAGGTCGAGCACCACGCTCTTCTTGCCGCGGTTTAAGTTGCGGAAGAACACCGTGGCACCCCCATCGGCCAGGCCGATGTGCCGCCCCGGATCCCCCTCCCCCGGCTGCTCGATTTTGATCACCTCGGCGCCGTGATCGGCGAGCGCCATGGTCAGAAACGGTCCCGGCAGGAAGGAGGAAAGATCGATGACAGTGAGGCCGGCGAGTTTCATACACGGGCTCGCGCAGGATCGTTGTCGCTGGCCAGTTCGGCCAGCACCGCCTCGGTGTCTGCCCCGAGGTCAGGGGCCGCCATCTGGGTCGGACGCTTGCCGTCGACCTTCAGGGGATTGGCCAGCACCCGCAGGTCGGCCCGCGCCGGATGGGGCACGCTTGCCACCATCCCCACTTCGGCGACGAAGGGCGAATCGAGCGCCTGGTCCAATTCCAGCACGGGGCCGGCCGGCAGCAAGCCGGAGAAGATCTCCAACCACACCGCGGTCGTGCGCTTCCTGAGCTCGCCATCGAGCACGCCGGTCAGCGCGTCGCGGTGGGCGCGCCGCTGCGCCTGGCTGCAAAAGCGTGGATCGCTGCCCAGATCCGGGCGGCCTATGGCCGTGATCAGGTTGTCCCAGAACTTGTCGGTCATGCACATCACGAAGATCCAGCCGTCCGCCGTCGGGAAAGTCTGGACCGGGGCAATCGCCGCATGCGCGCTGCGCGGCTGGCGGCGCGAGACATCCTTCTCGTTGAGATACCAAACGGCCGAGTAGCCGAGCTGGTGCAAGGCCACATCAAAGAGGGAGGCATCCACATCGCCGCCGATCCCGGTCTGTCGCGCTCTGAGGATGCAGCTGAGCAGTCCAACCGCGGCCGTGGCCCCGGTCATGTAGTCCACCATCGAGACGCCAACGCGCGCCGGCGGATCGTCGGGCTCGCCCGTCAGGCTCATCAGCCCGGCCTCGGCCTGCATCAGAAAATCGTAACCCGGCCAACTCTTCCGCGCGTTGTCGCGTCCATAGGCAGAAATGTGCAAACAGACGATTTTGCCGTTGATGGCCCGCAAATTCGCATAATCGAGGCGCAGCTTGCCTGGCTGATCGCCGCGCAGATTGTTGACCACCGCGTCGGCCGTGGCGACGAGCTGTTCGAACACCTTGCGCCCGTCCGCCGACTTGATGTCGAGCGCGACGCTGCGCTTGTTCATGTTCCAGGTCTGGAAGTAGTGGCTCTGCCCCTCGCTCAAGAGGTGCGGCCCGACGTGGCGCGCGGCATCCCCGCCGCATGGATTTTCGATCTTGATGACGTCGGCGCCGAGGTCGGCCAACAGCAGCGTGCTATAGGGCCCGGCGCCGAACTGCTCGAAGCTGAGAACGCGTATGCCCGCGAGCGGCTTCATGCAATGGCGTTCCGCTTGATCCATTGTTTCGAGATAATGATGCGCTGCATTTCGTTGGTGCCCTCCCCGATGCAGGTGAGCGGTGCATCGCGGTAGAGGCGCTCGATGTCGTATTCCTTGGCGTAGCCGTAGGCGCCGTGGATGCGCAGCGACTCGGTAGCATTTTCGAGCGCCGCCTCGGAGGCAAAGTACTTCGCCATCCCCGCCTCCAGATCACAGCGCTCGCCGCGATCAAACGCCTCGGCCGCGTCGAGCGTCAGCAAACGCGCCGCGCGCGCCCTGGTCGCCATGTCCCCGAGCTTGAGCTGGATCGCCTGGTGCTCGCAGATAGGCTTGCCGAAGGTCTTGCGGATCTGGGCGTACTCGGTCGCCAACTTGAGCGCCCCCTCGGCGATCCCGACACCGCGGGCGGCAACGTTGATACGTCCGAGCTCGAGCCCGCCGGTGGCTTGCATAAAGCCCAGGCCCTCAACCCCGCCGATCAAATGCTCGGCGCTGAGACGGTAGTCCTCGAACACGAGCTCGGCGGAATCGATGCATTTGTAGCCGAGCTTCTCCAGCTTCTTGCCGACCCGGAAACCGGGCTGCTTGGGTGCGATGAATAGGCTGATGCCCTTGTAGCGCGGCGCGGCCTGCGGATCGGTCTTCACCAGCAATGCCACGCAGGAGCCTTCGATACCGTTCGAGATCCAAGTCTTGGTGCCGTTGATCACGTAATGCTCGCCGTCGCGCCTTGCCGTCATGCGGATCGCCTGCAGATCGGTGCCGGCATCGGGCTCGGTCAGCGCCAGTCCGCCGCGCACCTCGCCGCTGGCCAGCAGCGGCAGCCACTTGGCTTTCTGGGCCGGGGTGCCGAACTTCTCGATGGCCAGCGCCAGCATCAGATGCGAGTTGAAGATGCCGGTGATCGCCATCCACACGCTCGAGATCTTCATGACGATCTCGGCATAGGTTCGCGCGGGCAGACCCAGTCCGCCGTAGTTGGCGCTGATGGTGGCCCCGAACAGGCCGAGCGCCTTCATCTGCTCGACGATCTCGGTTGGATAGAGGTCCGCGTGGTCGTGCTGCTTGACGACGGGCTTCACATCCCGCTCCAGCCAGCGATCGATGCTCCTGAAGAGCTGCTCTTCGTCCGCGCGGTCGATCTGGCGCAGCGCCGCTTCGGTCATGCTTCGTCCTCTCTAGCGCGGGCTATCCCCGGCAAGTGTAATGCGATGCATGGCACGCCGGTAGCCATGGTAGTCGTTGACCCCATTGTGCTGGGTGCAGCGGTTGTCCCAGAATGCAATTGAGCCGACCTCCCAGCGAAACCGGCAGGTGAACTCCGGCCGCGTCTGGTGCTGGATGAGGTAGTTGAGCAGCGGGGCGCTTTCCGCTTCGCTCATGCCCTTGAAGCCCAGGGTGTGCGCGACGTTAACGTAGAGCGCCTTGCGACCGGTTTCCGGATGCGTGCGCACCACCGGGTGTTCGCCGACGTACTCCTGCTTGGCATCATCGCGCTGCAATTCCTTGACGCGATCCTCGCGCGTCCGGCTCGCATCGGCTTTGCGCGAGCTGTTGACCGCAAGCAAGCCCCCGATCAGGTGCTTCATGCCGTCGGAGAGCGTCTCGTAGGCCAAATAGGTATTGGCGAACATGGTGTCGCCGCCCTTGGGCGGCACTTCGCGGGCGATCAGCATGGTGGCCATGGGCGGCTTTTCCAAATAGGAGGTGTCGCTGTGCCAGATGCCGCCGAAGTTGGTCTTCTCATGCTCGAGCTTCACCACCGGAATGATCTCCGGGAAGCCCTCGATCCCCTTGATGAAGGGGTATTCGACGATGGCGCCGAACCTCCTGGCAAAGCGCAGGAACTGTGCGGGCGGTAGCGGTTGATCGCGGAAAAAGATCACGCAGTGCTCAAGCCAGGCGCGCCGAATGGCGGCCACGGTGTCCTCACTCAGCTCGCTGGCGAGATCGACGCCATAAATCTCCGCCCCGATCGCACCGCCGATCGGGCGCACCTTGAGTGTTGCCTGACGTGCTGCCTGTGCCATGGGCGCCTTGCCCCTTTCGTGCGGCTGGTCGTTCCCAAAAAACCCTAACACGCCCCCGCGGCGGCGAAAGGGGGTTCAGGTGCAGCCCCGCGCTCCGCTTGGCGCCTCGGCTCGCGGCCCCGCCCGCTCTAGCACCGCGCGCGACGGCCTGCGGCATCACAGCGGCGGGCCATACCCCGCCGGCATCGGAAAAAAGCCGCAAAGCTGGCTCTAGTGCCTCGGCACTTAAGACCCAACGGGGACTGGCACGATGTACCCCCTCAGCTATCGCGGCGCCGGTGCGGCGTTAGGCGCCAGGCTCGTGCCATTTGCCATCATCTTTTTCAGCATCCAATTCGGCGTGCGCCTCACCCTGTCGCTCAGGGTCAAGGCAGAGGTCGCCGACGGCCTCTGGGGCTTCCTCGCGCCATTCCTGATCGGCGCCTGGTTCGATCTCGCCGTCTTCTGCGTGTGCGCGGTGCCCCTGGTGCTGTGGTGGCTCCTCGCGCCACAACGCCTCAAGGGTGGCCGCCTCGACCGCGCCGGCACCTTGGCGGGGGCGGCACTTTTTTTATTGTTCTGCCTGACCGTCGCCATTGGCGAGCACCTGTTCTGGACCGAGTTCGGCACGCGCTTCAATTTCATCGCCGTCGACTACCTGATCTACACGCGCGAAGTGGTGCAAAATATTTGGCAGTCCTACCCCATCGGCAAACTCTTCGGTGCGCTCCTCCTCTTCACCGGTGCCGGCACGCTCATCGCCCGGCGCTGGCTCTCCCCCGCCGCCGACCGCGCTTTGTTCGGCGCGCGCTGGCTCCCGGCGCTGTTGGGCCTGATCGCGCCGGTCGTGGTGGTGAGCATCACGCCGACGTCGCTGGCCTATACGCGCAACAATGCCTACGCCAACGAGCTCGCCCTCAATGGCATCTGGGCCCTCGCTTACGCCTTCTTCCACAATGAGATCGAGTACCGTCGCTTCTACAGGACGCGGCCAGCGGAGGCGGTTGCCAAGCGGATCGAGAGCTTGCTGGAGGAAAAGGATGCGCACCTCGCCTCCCCGGGACGGGATCCCTTGACGCGCGTGGTGCGCCGCGAGGGGTCGATGCAGCGCAAGAACGTGATGCTGATCGCAATGGAGAGCATGGGCGCCGAATACATGGCCCACTTCGGCAATCGGCAGAACATCACGCCCAATCTCGACCGGATTGCCAGCGAAGGTCTCCTGTTCACACAGCTATTGGCAACCGGCACGCGTACCGTGCGTGGTCTCGAGGCCCTGACCCTCTCGGTGCCGCCGACGCCCGGGCAATCGATTCTGCGCCGCCCGCATAACGCGGGACTGTTTACGCTCGGCGACGTGTTCCGCGACCGCGGCTATGACACGCGCTTTCTGTACGGGGGCTATGGCTATTTCGACAATATGAACGCGTTTTTTGCCGGCAATGGCTTCGAGGTGATCGACCGCACCTCGCTCTCCACGGAGGAAATTGATTTCGAGAACGTTTGGGGAGTGTCCGACGAGGACCTGTTCCAGCGCGTCCTCAAGGAGGCCGATCGCTCGTTTGCGGCCGGCACGCCATTTTTCCAGCTGGTGATGACGACGTCCAACCATCGGCCGTTCACCTACCCCAATGGGGTGATCGACATCTTTTCCAAGACCGGCCGGCTTGGCGGCGTCAAGTACGCCGATTACGCGATCGGGCACTTGATCGAGGCGGCCCGCCGCAAACCCTGGTTCAAGGACACGCTGTTCGTGTTCGTCGCCGACCATACCGCCGGCACCGGCGGCAAACTAGAGCTCGATCCCACGCGCTATCACATTCCCCTCATTTTCTATGCCCCGGGCTTTGTGGCTCCCGCCACGCACGACGGCCTCGCCAGCCAAATCGACGTGGCGCCCGTCCTGCTCGGGCTTCTCAATACCAGCTACATCAGCCGCTTTTACGGTCGCGACGTGCGCAACGACCGGCACGCCGTGCCCCGCGCCTTCATCAGTACTTACGAGAAGGTCGCCCTGGTGCGGGGCGACACGACGCTGGTGCTGGGGCCGCGCCAGACCGTTGCCGCCTACGCGGGCCTCAGCAAAAAGCCGCGCGCCGATATCGATCCCCAGCTCGAAACCGACGCCATCGCCTATTTCCAGTCGGCCTCGGGCTGGTCGCAGCGCTCGCGCCGGCTCGATACGCTCATCAACGTCGATTGATGCCCCGCGGCGGCTCGGGCAGGATGCCCGCGCAAAGCCCCTTATCCAGCGGAGCCCAGCATGCGAGAGCGCGCCACAGCCTTCAAAACCTCCCCCACCAATCCCGGCCTCGGCGAGATCCAGACGCTGCCCGAACGCGTGCACGACATGCCCTATGCCCCGGCGATCCGCGTCGAGGCGCCGGGCGACCTCTTGTTCATATCGGGTGCCACCCCTTCTCCGCTCTATCACAAGCACCCCCACCAATTGCACGAGCACAATCATCCCGTGGGCATCGCCGAGCAGACGCATCTGGCGATGCAGAACATCAAGAGCATCCTCGATCATCAGGGCCTGGCCTGGACCGATATCGTCAAGGTCACCAAGTACCTGACCGACATGCGCGACATGGACGGCATGGTGGCCGTGTTGGCGGAGTATTTCGGCAGCTGGACGCCGGCGAGCACGACGGTGTGCGTCAACCAGCTGTCTACGCCGGGCGCGCGCGTCGAGCTCGATATGATTGCCGTCTATCCGAAACGCTGAGCCAACGAAGCGCTGCGCAAGCGAGGTGAGCATGTCCCCCCGATCCCGACTTTGCCGCCGCGCCGCCATCTTGGCCGGCGTTGCCCTTTTCAGCCTCCCCGCCGCGGCCCAATCCCCGCCACCGCCGCCAAGCGCGGCGGCCGCGCGCTTGATAGAGGACCTGGTTGCAGCCAACCGTATCCTCGCCGACCAGGGCGTGCTCGATGGTTTCGGCCATGTCAGCGTGCGTCACCCCGAGCGCCCCGATCGGCTCCTCTTGTCGCGCTCGCTGGCGCCGGCGCTAACCACGGCCGAGGACATCATCGAGTTCGCTTTCGACTGCCGGCCCGTGGCGGATCAGGGCCGCAGCAGCTTTCTGGAGCGCTTCATCCACTGCGAAATCTATCGCGCCCGGCCTGACGTCATGGCCGTCATCCACACCCATTCGCAGGGCGTCATTCCCTTTGCCAACAGCCAGGTGCCCCTCAAGGCGATGTTCCATGTGGCGGGCTTCCTGGCGGCGGGCGTACCCGTGTTCGAAATCCGCCAGCATGCCGGCATGAGCAATCTTTTGATCGCCGATGCGGCCCTCGGCAAGGCCTTGGCGAGCACGCTGGGCGACAAGTCCGTCGTCCTCATGCGCGGCCATGGCGACGTCGTGGTGGGGCCCAGCATCCAGGTTGCGGTCTATCGTGCCATCTACACCGACGTGAACGCGCGCCTGCAAGCCCAGGCCATCGCGCTGGGCGGCCCGGTCACCTACCTCGACAAGGAGGAAGGCGAGAAGGCCGACGCCACCCAACAACAGGTCGTGCTGCGGCCGTGGGAGCTATGGAAGCAAAAGGCGATGAAGCCCTAGCGCCGGGCAACTGAGACAAGCTGGGTTTGCGCCGGGGACGTCCCCCTTGGCCAGCTGCGCTGAAACCGCGGCGCGGGCTCAGCGCACGCGGGGCCAAAGGGCCGTTGCCGGCCCCGCGCCCGATCGATCAAGCGGCGTCGAAACGCTGCAGGCGTCCCTTCGATCGCGTCCGTACCACCGATTCGATCTCGCTGCGGTCGATGCCGATATCGTGCAAGACGTTATCGCCCAGCGCGTGCAAGGTGGCGATGGTGGCGCGCTCCGATCGGCGGCGCCGGTAGGCCCGCCACAAGCCTTTGCCGACCTCGGCCAGGCGGTGGATGGCAAAGCCGGGGGTGAGGCCGCCGGCATGGAGGGTTTGGGTGTTCAAGGTCATGGTTCAACCTCCTCAGGTTGCGAAAGGCGCCCGTCTTTAGCCGCACAGGCGCGTGCGGGGGTAGGCCTTGGCCGGATAGGGCTTGGGGGCCTCGCTCAAGCGGGCGGCCACGCCGGCCTCGCGCAGCAGCCCAGCAAGCCAACGAACACCCCTGCCCATCACCTCGCGGGCGAGCCTGGAGCGCTCCTGGTGGGCCCACTGCATCAGCGCCCGGATCTCCTCGGGCTCGATCTCGGACAGGCGCCTGTTCGTCAATCCAGTCATTTTAGCAATCCTCATGGCTTGAGCGTCTTGGCACTCAGAGATACGTCGAATATACTTGAGCCACAAACGATGATATCTCGCTTCAGGGATGAGAGAACCTCAACGATCCATGCGCCGTCCGATGCCCCCGCTCAATGCGCTGAAAGCCTTCGAGGCCACGGCCCGGCATCTGAGCTTCACCAAGGCCGCCGCGGAGCTGCACGTGACGCCGGCCGCGCTCAGCCATCAAATCCGCGGGCTTGAGGATTTACTGGGCCTCAAATTGTTTTTCCGGCGTGCGCGCGCCATCGAGCTCACCGACGCCGCGCGCTTGATCTATCCCGGCATCCAGACCGGCTTTGAGAACCTGCGCCAGGCGGTGGAGCGGCTGGAGCCCAGCCGGCAGGATCGCGTATTGGTGGTGAGCGCGACACCAGGACTGACGGCCAAGTGGCTCGCCCCCAGGCTTTACCGCTTTCTGGCCAAGCATCCCGATATTGATACGCGTATTTCGGCGAGCTCGGCCTATGTCAACTTTGCCGCCGAGGGCGTCGACGTCGGTATCCGCCTCAGCTCCGGCAATCATCCCGATCTCTACGTCGAAAAGCTTTCCGACGAATGGCTCTTGCCGCTGTGCAGTCCGCGGCTGCTCGAGGGTGCACATCCCTTGCGTTCGCCCAAGGACCTCGTGCATTTTACGCTGATCCAGGTCGATCTCCCGGGCGTGGTGCCCACCTGGTCCGATTGGTTCCAGATGGCGGGTGTCGATGGCATCGACAGCACGCGCGGGCTGCGCCTCAATGTGGCCGATCACGCCCTCGACGCCGCCAGCGAAAGTGCCGGCGTGGTGCTCGCCTACAAGGTGGTGGCCTCGCGTGACATTGGCCTTGGCCGGCTCGTCGTGCCGTTCGGGCCCGAGATCCCGCTGCCGGGGCGCTCCTACTTCCTCGTGTGCCAGAAGGGTCACGAGAAGCGGGCGCCCGTCAAAGCTTTCCGCGACTGGGTGTTCGCCGAGATCGCCGATACCGCCGCCATCCTGCGCCAGGCCACCGCGGGGATCGCCGCGCCTTGAGACTGCCCCGCCGCGGGCGTCACGGAGCGCGCCGGCCAATGGGTGAGCGCCGCGCCACGCCCGGCAACAGCCGATGATGCCCTTCCCGCACCTTCTGCAGCCCCTCGAGCTCGGGTTTCTCAGGCTGCCCAACCGCCTGCTGATGGGCTCCATGCATACGCGGCTGGAGACGCTCGAGCGTCCAACCGAGCGCCTCGCCCGCTTCTATGCGGAACGCGCCAAGGGCGGGGTCGGCCTGATCGTCACCGGCGGCTTTGCCCCCAGCGAGGAGGGTCGGCTCGAGCCCGGCGGTCCGCTCTTCAACCGCGCCTCCCAGATCGCGGAACATCGGCCGATCACGGCGGCGGTGCATGCTAACGGGGGCAGAATAGCCTTGCAGATCCTGCACGCGGGCCGATACGCCAAGGTGGCCACGGCGGTCGCACCCTCCGACCTCCGCTCCCCCATCAATGCCAACGCGCCGCGCCGGATGACGGAAGCCGACATCCTCGCCGCCATCGAGGCCTATGCGGTGACCGCGGCCTTGGCGCGCGAGGCCGGCTATGACGGCGTCGAGATCATGGGTTCGGAGGGCTACCTGATCAACGAGTTTACGGCGCCGCGCTGCAACGACCGTAGCGATCCATGGGGCGGATCGCTGGACAACCGGCTGAGGTTCGCCATCGAAGTCATGCGCCGCGTGCGCCAGCGCACCGGCAGCGATTTTCTGGTGATCTTCCGCGTCTCCTCCATCGACCTGGTCGACGGCGGGCTGACGGGGGAGGAAATCGGCGCCTTGGCCCGCGCGGTGGTCGCCGCCGGCGCCACCATCATCAACCAGGGGGTCGGCTGGCACGAAGCGCGCATACCGACCATCGGCCTCAGAGTACCACGCGCCGCCTGGAGCTTCGCGGCCCGGCGGCTGAAGCAGGCGGTTGAGGCGCCGGTGGTGGCCTCCAACCGCATCAACACACCCGAAGTGGCCGAGGCGATCCTGGCGCGCGGGGATGCCGATCTCGTCTCCATGGCCCGGCCATTTCTGGCCGATCCCGAATTCGCCACCAAGACGCGGCAGGGCCGCAGCGATCGCATCAACGTGTGCATCGCCTGCAATCAGGCCTGCCTCGATCTGATCTTTTCCGAACGGGCCGCCACCTGTCTCGTCAACCCCAAGGCCGGGCGCGAGCTCGACTTCGATCGCCCCCCACCCCTGCGCCGCTGCCGCGTCGCCGTGGTCGGCGCCGGCCCGGCCGGCCTCGCCTGTGCCATCACGGCCGCCGAGCGCGGCCATGCGGTGACGCTGTTTGAAGCCGAGGCGCGCATCGGTGGGCAGCTCAACCTCGCCCGCAACGTGCCGGGCAAGCAAGAGTTCGACGAAACGCTGCGCTACTTTCGCAACCGCATCGCCGAGGAGGGCGTCAGTTTACGTCTCAACTGCCGCCCGGACGCGGCCTGGCTCGCCGCCGCGCCGTTCGACGAGATCGTCATCGCCACGGGGGCGCGGCCGCGCATTCCCGACATCGCGGGCATCGCCCACGAAAAATGCGTGAGCTACGTCGAGCTGCTGGGGGGCCGCAAAACGGCGGGCGCGCGCGTCGCCATCCTGGGCGCGGGCGGCATTGGCTTTGATGTCGCCGAATACCTGAGCACCCCCGCGGCCGCAGACGGCGCGGCCCCGGTGGCCGGTTTTTTTGCCGAATGGGGGGTCGATCACACGATTGCGGGCCGCGGCGGCCTACGCAAGGCCGAGGCTGCCGGCGCCACACGCGAGATTGTCATGCTGCAGAGAAAGCCCGGACGCATGGGGCGCACGCTTGGCCTCAGCACCGGCTGGGCGCTGCGCTTGGCGCTCGCCAAACGCCAGGTGACGCAAATCAGCGCCGTCACCTACGCGCGCATCGACGATGCCGGGTTGCACATCCGGCTCGCCGGTGAGCCGCGCTTGCTTGCCGCCGACACCATCGTCGTCTGCGCTGGGCAGGAGCCGGTGCGCGATCTCTACGACGGCCTGCTCGCCCGGGGTCGCCGCCCCCTCTTGATCGGTGGCGCCGAACGGGCCGCCGAGCTCGATGCCATGCGGGCGATCGATCAAGGCACGCGGCTCGCCTATGAATTTGGGGCTGCCGCGGCCGCGGCGCGCCCGCACGGCGCTTAACAAAGCGGACGCCACCGGGACGGCAAGGCAAGCAAAGAAGGACGGAGCAGCATGCAAGATCGCTATAGCCGCTACAAGGCCCTCAAGTTCGCGCGGCCACGGCCGCGCCTGTTGGAAATCATCCTATCGAGGCCCGGCCGGCTCAACGCGCTCGATGCCGATGGGCACGCCGAGTTGGCCGAGGTCTGGCGCGACGTTGACCGCGATCCGGAAACCTCGGTTGCGGTCTTGCGCGGCGAAGGCGGCGTTTTCTCCGCCGGCGGCGACCTCGACATGATCGAAGTGATGTCCCGCGACTGGGCGCGACGCACGCGCGTCTGGAAGGAGGCAAGCGACCTCGTCTACAACGTCATCAACTGCAGCAAACCCATCGTCGCCGCCATCGAAGGGCCATGCGTCGGCGCCGGCCTGGCGGCGGCGCTGCTCGCCGACATCTCCGTTGCCGGTCGCAATGCCCGCATCATCGATGGTCACACCCGGCTCGGGGTGGCGGCCGGCGATCACTCGGCCATCGTCTGGCCGCTGCTGTGCGGCATGGCCAAGGCCAAATACTACCTGTTGCTCTGCGAGCCCCTCTCCGGGGTCGACGCCGAGCGCATCGGTCTTGTCTCGCTGGTGGCCGACGACGACAAGGTGGTGGAGGTGGCGCTGGCGGCGGCCGAGAAGTTGCGCGAAATGCCGCCGGCGGCCGTGCGCTGGACCAAGCACGCGCTCAACAACTGGCTGCGCCTGGCGGGCCCGAACTTCGATGCCTCGCTCGCCATGGAATTCATGGGCTTCTCGGGACCGGAGGTGCAGGAAGGCCTCGCCGCGCTGCGCGAAAAGCGCCGCCCCAAGTTCGATCCGACCGACCCCTTTTGAGCGGGCCTGCCGGGGCGAGGTGAAAGCGCGAGGCGCGCGCGCACGCCAGCCACGCGCGGCCGAGCTACTTCGATTGCGGCACGCTTGGACCGCTGGGGGCGGGCGGCTGCAGCTGGTCGAGAATGCCGCCGCGCCCGGCGGGGGCTGCCGGCGCGGTGCCCGAGGGCGGGCTCGCGGGCGCCGCTGGGCTCGATTGCGGTGCCGGGCCCGGCTGCTCGAAAATCGAACCCGGCGCCGTCGACCTCGATGCCAACAGGGTCAACAACAGGCTGGTGGCAAAAAAGGCGGCCGCCAGGCTCGCCGTCACGCGGGTGAGAAAATTCGCCGCGCCGCGGCCGGTCATAAACCCGCCGCCGCCGCCGATCCCGAGCGCACCGCCTTCGGAGCGCTGCAACAACACGACACCCACCAGCGCGGCGGCGATCATCAGATGAATAATGAGGAGGACGGTCGTCATTGGCTCATCTTGGCTAGCGGATCATCTTGGTTGCGGGGGGCCCACGGGCTTCTACACCACGCCCGGCCATGCCACCAGCCCTCAACACGGCAGGCGCCCGCTTTTAAGGCTTGGCCGCGCCAGGGCCAGCAGGCGAGGCGGCGGCGGGCGGCCGGTAGGCGTCGTCGACTTTCGGCTTTGCTTTGGGCTTGGGTTTTCCCTGCGCGGCCGGGGCCGCGGCGCCGGGCGCCGCTTTGTCTGGAGCGGCGGCCTTGGCGGCAGGCGCTTTGCCGGCCGGTTGAGGCCCCGGCTTGCCGGGCGCGGGCGACTTGGCTTGAGCTTTGCCCGGCGGCGGGGGTTCCTTTGCCGCTTTCGCGTCCGTGGCCGCCTTGGCGGCGCCCGCGGCCTCCTTGCCGCGCTCGGCTGGTGCTGCTGCCTCCCCGTCCACGCCCTCGGGCAGCACGACCAGCGGCTTGCCCTGGCAACGAAACCAAAGCTGTTCCTCGACCTCCATCAGCCGTTGGATCTGCGCGAGCTTGTCGGCGCTGAGGTTGACCTTCGCCCAGTCCGGGCCCTTCGCCATATTGTTGCGCGTGCCGGCAAGTTCGAGCTGCAAAAGCTCGGTCTTGAGCCGCGCGCAGGCGTCCTGATCGAGCGGGGCGGCCGCGGCCGCGCCGCAGCCCAGCAACCAAGCTTTAACGCCAAGCACCAGGCCGAAACGGGTCATGTGCCTCCAGAGGCGGTCATGGGCAGGGGAGACATGATTGGGGGGCCGACTAAACCGTCATTCGCGCGGCCCGGTCAAGCGCCGCAGGCCGCAACGATGCCGAGAAAATCGGCGGCCTTGAGGCTGGCTCCGCCCACAAGGGCGCCGTTGACATTGGCGATTGCGAGCAATTGCTCGGCATTGTCGGGCTTGACGGAGCCGCCGTAGAGCAAGCGCAGGCGCCCTCCCTCTTCGCCCAACCGTTGCCTCAACGCCTGGCGCAGGAAGGCGTGCACTTCGGCGACATCGTCGGGCTTGGCGCTAAGACCACTGCCGATGGCCCACACGGGCTCGTAGGCAATGACGGTGTCGACGGCGCGCACGTGCTCGGGCAAGGACCGCGAAAGCTGCCTGCCGATCACCGCCAGCGTCAGGCCGGCGCGCCGTTCGCCCGCGGTTTCGCCCAGGCAGACGATGGCAGTGAGGCCGGCCCGATGCGCGGCGCTCACCTTGCGCCGAACATCGAGATCGCTTTCGCCGTGTTCGGCGCGGCGCTCCGAATGCCCGACGATCACGGCACTCGCGCCCACATCCTTGAGAAGCTCGGCGGAAATATCGCCCGTGTGCGCCCCGCTCGGGGCGGCGTGGCAATCCTGGGCGCCAAGGAGCAAGCGCCCCTGCGCCACTTCGCCCGCCAGCAACGGCAACAGCGGGGCAGGCGGGCAAAGCATCACATCGACCCCGGGGGCAAAGTCCGGTTCGGCCAATCGGTCGCGCACCGCCAGCGCCTCGGCCAGCGCGGCCACCGACCCGTTCATCTTCCAGTTGCCGGCAATCAGCGGCCGCAGCGGGGGTGCGTCACCCATTGGTCCTCTCCTCGCTTGCATTAAGTTTCGGCAATAGTGAGCCGCCGAGCTGGCGCAGCGCCTTGCTGGCGCCCACCGGGGTTCTTAATATGACGCGCATGCGCGTCAAGATGTGCTAATCCCTCGGCAGCGGGGGGGCCTCATCCTCGCCATCGGCGCACCCTGCAACTGGAACTGCTACCATGCTCGACTCCTTGCGCCGCGGCGCGCTCAATTGGTTCGCGAAGGCACTGCTTGGCCTGCTGGTCATCGCCTTCGCGGTCTGGGGCATTGGCGACGTCATCCGCAACGTCGGCAGGGGCACGCTTGCCACCATCGGCAGCGCTCAGATCACCGTCGATGAATACCGTCAGGCCTATCAGGAGGAAATGGCCTCGCTCACGCGCCGCTTTGGGCGCCGTCTCACCAATGAACAGGCCAAGCTGCTCGGCGTGGAGCAGCGCGCGCTGGCCCGCCTGATCTCGGCGGCGGCCATCGACCATCATGCGCGCGATCTCAAGCTGGCCCTGTCGGACCAGGGCATGGCGGAGATCATCCGCAACGATCCAGGCTTTCAAGGTCCCGACGGCAAGTTTTCCAAGGAGCTTTTCCTGAGCTTCTTGCGCCAGATCGGGCTCAGCGAGGGGCGCTATGTGTATACGCGCCGGCAGGAGGAACTGCGCGATCAGATCACCGAGAGCCTGCTGGGCGGACTGACTGCGCCGCAGGCGATGATCGATGCGCTTTATCGCTACCGCGAGGAGCGCCGCACCATCGACTTCTTCACGCCCGATTTCGACAAGCTGATCAAGCTCGCCGAACCGGACGACGCCAAGCTGCGCGCCTACTACGATGAGAACAAGACACGCTTCACGGCGCCCGAACGGCGCAAGATCAACCTCCTCTTGCTGACGCGCGAGGCCGCCAAACAGCGCATCAGTGTCAGCGAGGACGACCTTAAGGCCGCCTATGACGCCGATAAGCAGAAGTTCAACATCCCGGAGACGCGGCGCATTACGCAGCTGACGTTTCCCGACAAGGCCGCGGCCGAGAACGCTTACGCGGAGCTCAGCAAGGCGCCCAACCTTGCCGAGGCCATCGGCAAGCTGGGCTTCAAGGAAAGCGACATCGAACTGGGCCTGCTGGCCAAGCGCGACATGATCGACAGCCGCATTGCCGATGCCGCCTTCGCCTTGAAAAAGGACGAGCTGTCACAACCGGTTGAGGGTCAGTTTGCCACCGTCCTGCTGCGCGTGAGCGAGGTGGTGCCGGGCAAGCAGCGCAGCTTTGAGGAAGTCAAAGGCGAGATCGGCGATCGCCTCGCCGACGAGCGCGCCAATCTCGAGCTGCAGACCCTGCACGAGAGCGTCGAGAACGAGCGCTACGCGGGCAAGCCGCTCAAGGAGATCGCCGAAAAACTGAAATTGCCGTTCCTGGAGATCGCCGACATCGACCGCACGGGCAAGACCGCCGAGGGCAAGCCGGCGCTGGAGCAGGCCGATGCCGGCAAAATCGCCCAGGCGGCCTTTTCCGGCAATGCCGGTATCGACGCGGAGGCCGTCGAACTGGCCGATGGCGGCAATGCCTGGGTCGATGTGCTGCAAGTCACGCCCGAGAAGCAAAAGCCCTTTGAGGAGGTGGCGGGGGAAGTGAAGACCCAATTTATGGAGCAGCAGCGGCGCACCGAGGTCGGCAATCTCGCGGCAAAGTTCGTGGATCGGCTCAATCAGGGCGAGGCATTCGAGACGGTCGCACGCGAGGCCGGCGCGAGCCCTGAGAAAACCAACCCGATCACGCGCTCGACCTCACCCCAGGGCCTGAGCAACAACGCCGTGCAGCTCGCCTTCACGCTGGCGAAGGGCCGCGCGGCCTCCTCCCCCAGTGCGGACGGCAAGGGGCGCACGATCCTTCGTGTCGCCGACATCAGCCCGGCTCCCGCCCCCACCGCGGAGCAAACCACCGCGCTTAAGGGCGAAATCAACCGGCAACTGCAAAGCGATGTGCTGGCCGAATACATCGCCGGCCTGCAGGCCCGCTACGGCCTCTCCGTCAATCAGGAGGCGCTGAGGCAAGCGCTCGGCGGCGAGCGCGGGGGGGACGCACCCCTGATCGAGTAGCGAGGTTGAGGACCGGGCTTTTAAGGATCCGCCGCATGACCAAGCTCGAGCCGATCGGCAGGGACCTCGACGTTGAACCCGCACGCGGCGAGTTCCAGCGCCGCTACGCCGCCGGCGAGCCGCAGGTCGTGTTCACTCGCTTGATCGCGGACCTGGAAACGCCCGTATCGGCCATGCTCAAACTGAGCGACGGCCAACCGCTCAGCTGCCTCTTGGAATCGGTGCAAGGCGGCGCCACGCGCGGTCGCTACTCCATTATCGGGCTTGCGCCCGATCTGGTCTGGCGCGCCTTCGGCAACCGCGCCGAATTGAATGAGAGCCCGCAGCTGCGGCCCGACGCCTTCAAGCCCGTGGACGCTCCGACGCTGCAGGCGCTGCGCCAGCTGCTCACGGCCTCGCGCATCGAGCTGCCGGCCGAGCTGCCGCCGATCGCCGCCGGCATCATCGGCTACATGGGCTATGATACCGTGCGCCTGATCGAGCACCTGCCCAAAGAGAACCCTGACGCCTTGGGGGTGCCCGACGCCGTCTTTGTGCGCCCCACCCTGATGGTGGTGTTCGACACCATCAAGGACGAGATGGCGATCGTGACGCCGGTGCGCCCTGCCGCGGGCATCGACGCTCAGGCCGCCTTTGCCGCCGCCATCGGCCGCCTAAAGGGCGTGCTCGCCGCACTCGATGCGCCGTTGCCCCATGCCACCAGCATGTCGGGCATCGACCTCGCCCTGCCCGATGCGGTTTCCAACACCACTCCCGCCGAATTCAAGGCAATGGTGCAACGCGGCAAGGAGTTCATCGCGGCCGGCGACGCCTTTCAAATCGTGCTCTCGCAGCGCTTCGACGCCCCGTTCGCCCTGCCGCCGCTGGCGCTTTACCGCGCGCTGCGGCGCACCAACCCCTCGCCGTTCCTGTTTCACCTCGATTTTGGGGCGTTTGCCCTCGTCGGCTCCTCGCCCGAAATCCTGGTGCGCGTGCGCGACGGGGAGGTCACGATCCGGCCGCTCGCGGGCACGCGCCGGCGCGGCAGCACGCCGGAGGAGGATCTGGTCCTGGAAAAAGAGCTGCTGGCCGATCCGAAGGAGCGCGCCGAGCACCTGATGCTGCTCGACCTCGGCCGCAACGACGTGGGACGCGTCGCCACAATTGGGTCGGTGCGCGTCAAGGAGAGCTTTGCCATCGAACGCTACAGCCACGTCATGCACATCGGCAGTCACGTGGTGGGCGCGCTCGACGCGCGGCACGATGAGGTGGACGCGCTGATGGCGGGGTTCCCCGCCGGCACGCTTTCCGGCGCACCCAAGGTGCGTGCCATGGAAATCATCGACGAGCTCGAGAAAGAAAAGCGCGGCCCCTACGGTGGCTGCGTCGGCTATTTTTCCGCCGACGGCGAGATGGATAGCTGCATTGTCTTGCGCACCGCGCTCGTAAAAGATGGCATGATCTACGTGCAGGCCGGCGCCGGCATCGTCGCCGACAGCGACCCTGCGGCGGAACAGATCGAATGCGAGTTGAAGGCGCGCGCCCTGTTCAAGGCGGCCGAGGAGGCCGTCCGCTTCGCCGCGCGCAGCAAGCGCGGTAACCGGCCGGGATCTTGAGCCATGCATCCGCCGCGGCGGGCAGCCGCATGAGCTCCGGCAACAGCATCTATACGGCGGCCCTGCCGCCTGGGATCCGCTCGCGCGTGCTCGCCAATGGCAATGGCCTCCTGATGCATGTGCTGGAGGCGGGCACCGCCGGTGCAGGCCGCCCCTGCGTTCTGCTCCTGCACGGATTTCCGGAGCTCGCCTATAGCTGGCGCAAGCTGATGCTGCCGCTGGCGGCGGCGGGCTATTATGTGGTCGCGCCGGATCAGCGCGGCTATGGCCGCACCACCGGTTGGGACGGCGCCTATGACGGGGACCTTGCCTCCTTCCGCGTCATCAACCTGGTGCGCGACACCTTAGGCCTCCTCGCGGCGCTCGGCTATCGCTCCGTTGCCGCCGTGATCGGCCACGATTTCGGCGCGCCGGTGGCAGCCTGGTGCGCCCTGTTGCGGGGCGATGTGTTCCGCTCCGTCGTGCTGATGAGCGCGCCCTTTGTCGGCCCGCCGGAGCTGCCCCCGCCGCACCTGGAAACGCCGCCAGCGGCGCCCAGCATTCACGCCGCGCTTGCCGCCCTCGACCCGCCGCGCAAGCACTATCACTGGTATTATTCGACCCGCGAAGCCGATGCCAACATGCGCGCCTGCCCGCAGGGTCTCCACGCCTTCCTGCGCGCCTACTATCATTTCAAGAGCGCCGACTGGCCGGGCAACACCCCCTATCCGCTCGCGGCCTTTAGCGCGCCGGAGCTCGCCAAACTCCCGACCTACTACGTGATGCGCCTGGAGCAGGGCATGGCCGAGACGGCGGCGGCGGAAATGCCAACGCCCGCCGCGATTGCCGCCTGCCCCTGGCTCACCGAAGCGGAACTTTCGGTTTACAGCAGCGAGTTCCAGTCGACCGGCTTCCAGGGCGGGCTCAACTGGTATCGCTGCCGCACCAGTGGCCGCTTCGAGGCCGAGCAGCAGGTCTTTGCCGGGCGCCGCATCGAGGTGCCGGCGCTGTTTATTGCCGGCAACAGCGACTGGGGTGCCTACCAGCTGCCCGGCGCCTTGGAAAAAATGCGAAGTGAGGCCTGCGCACGCTTTGCGGGCTGCCATTTCGTCGAGGGTGCCGGGCATTGGGTCCAGCAGGAACAGCCCGCGGCTGTCATTGCACTGTTGGCAAAGTTCTTGGCGCTAGCGTCGGGGTAAACGTCCTTTCCGGGCAAGCGCAAATTTCACGCAAAGGCAAGAGGGGTTGCTGCATGGTAGCCCCGCCGCCGGCGCCGCTGCTCTCTCGCGGCCGCCACACTAGGCTGCCCAGCGGTGCGCCGGGCCGTGGCGGCCGAATGAGAGGCACGCATGTTGAGCGACACCATCGAACGACCGCACGTCTCCAACACGGTCGTTGCCTCGCATTTCCCGACGCTGTTCATGCTGCGCGAGTATGCGAACTGCGGCGCGCTCAATCAAAAGCTCGAGCGGCTGATGCTGCGATTGGAACAGGAGACGGCCAATATCGCCCCGAGCACCAGCAATATCGGCGGCTACCACTCCGATACCACCCTGTTCGCGCGCAACGAGCCGGAGATCGCCGCCATGCGCGAGCTGGTGCAGGCGGCCCTGCACGAGTACGTGCCGAAGTTCCTGGAGGCCAACTGTCATGCCCCGCCGAGCAAATTGAATTTGCGGCTGTGGGGCTGGGGTATCAACATGCGCGCCGGCGATATCAATTTTCAGCACGTGCATCCCGACGCCAAGGTCAGCGGCGTCTATTACGTGACCGTGCCGCCGGCACCGCCCGGCGCGTCGAGCGAGGAAGGCGCCATCATGTTCGTCGATCCGCGCCCGCGCGCCCATATGAATCGCGTGCAGAACCAAACCACGGAGATCACGGTCAATCCCAAGGCCGGTATGATGATCCTGTTTCCGGCCTACTACGAGCACGCGGTCATTCCCTTCCGCGGCAGCGGGGTACGCACCTGCATCGCCTTCAACGCCAACTTCTGATGCGATCGCACCAGGCGCGCCCCTGAGCGGATCGGCCAGGCTGGCACCTACCGCGCCGCCTTCTAGGCGGCGCCTTTAGCCTTTATGGTGGTCAAATGTTGACCCTCTGCCTGCTGCGCCACGCCAAATCGAGCTGGGACGATGCCTCGATCGAGGACTTCGATCGCCCCTTGGCGCCCCGCGGCGAGGAGGCGGCGCCGCGCATGGCCGCCTACATGGCCGCTCAGGGCATCGCACCGGAGCTGATCCTGTGCTCGCCGGCCAAGCGCGCGCGGCAAACCTTGGCCCTGGTCTTGCCAAAGCTGGCGGGACAACCGTCGGTCGAGTTCGAGGACGGGCTTTATCTCGCCGCCTCCAGCGCGCTGTTGGCGCGCATCCGCAAGGTGCGCGCCAACACCCATTGCGTCCTGCTGGTGGGGCATGATCCCGGCATGCACGGTCTCGCCGTGGAGCTGTCGGGGCGCGGTAGCTCCGAGGACCTCAACAGGCTCGCCAACAAGTTTCCAACCGCGGCGCTCGCCGTCATCAGCTTTCGGGTGAACCAGTGGTCACAAATCAAACCCAAGGCGGGTCGGCTCGATCAGTTCGTGTCGCCGCGGCGTCTCGCCTAAACCTCAAAGCCTTTGTGGGCTGGCCCCGCGCCATTCCCACACCTGGGCCACCCCTGGGGCCACCCCTGGGGCCACCCGTGGGCCAACCGTGGGCCATGCGAAGGGGCCGAGCCCTGGCTTGACCGGCACCACGTCGCTCCCCTAAATCCTCTCCCATGCTGGTCCTGATCGATAACTATGACAGTTTTACCTATAACCTCGTTCACTTCCTGGGCGAGCTTGGCGCCGCCTGCGAGGTCTTCCGTAACGACAAGATTTCGGCCGCCGAGGTGGTTCGCCTCGCGCCCAAGGGCATCGTGCTCTCGCCTGGGCCCTGTACGCCGAACGAGGCCGGCATTTGCCTGGACCTGATCAAAACGGCCGGTCCCAACATCCCCATTCTAGGCGTGTGCCTCGGCCATCAGGCCATTGGCCAGGCCTACGGCGGCAGGATCATGCGCGCGCCCCAGCCAATGCACGGCAAGCTCTCGAAGATCCATCACACCGGCCAAGGCGTGTTTAAGTCCCTGCCGCGGAGCTTCGAGGTGACCCGCTACCACTCCTTGATCGTTGAGCGCGCTGACTTGCCCGCCGACCTCCAGGTGACGGCGGAAACCGACGGGCTCGTCATGGGGCTGCAGCACCGGGTGCACCCCGTCTATGGGGTGCAGTTCCACCCCGAGAGCATCGCCTCCGAGCACGGACACGCGTTGCTCGCCAACTTCCTCGATCTCGCCGGTCTTGCGCCCCGGCGTCGCAACGTTGACCCCGCCCGCCATGCGGCATGAGGCGACCATGGACGGCCAACCTTCCCAGGAATTGCGCCAGCTGATCCAAAAGGTCTCGCAGGGCGCAACGCTGAGCGAGGAAGAAATCCGCACCGCCCTCGACCAGATGACGGCCGGGGCGGCGACGCCGGCCCAGATGGGCGCCTTCCTGATGGCGCTGCGCGTGCGGGGCGAAACCGTCGAGGAGATCACCGGCGCCGCGCAGATGCTGCGCGCGCGCATGATGCGCGTTCCCGTACCAGAGGACGCCGTCGATATCGTCGGCACCGGCGGTGACAGTCACGGCACCTACAATGTGTCGACCTGCGCGGCCCTGATCGCCGCCGGCGCCGGCATCAAGGTGGCCAAGCACGGCAACCGGCGCGTTTCTTCCATGTCGGGGGCCTCCGACGTGCTGTCGACGCTCGGTGTCAAGCTCGACGGACCCTTCGAGATCATCAGCCGCTGCGTCGAGGAAGCCGGCGTCGGCTTTATGTGGGCGCCCCTGCATCACCCCGCCATGAAGCACTGGGCCCCGATCCGCGGCGAACTCGGCATCCGCACCATCTTCAATCTCTTGGGCCCGATCTCCAATCCCGGCGGCGTCAAGCGCCAGGTGGTCGGCGTCTTTTCCTGGCATTGGGTCGAGCCGATCGCCCACGTGCTGAACAATCTGGGTGCCAAGCACGTTTGGGTGGTGCACGGCCACGACGGGCTGGACGAGTTGACCACGACCGGTGCCACCGACGTCGCCGAGCTCAAGGATGGCAAGGTGACGGTCTTCGAAGTGACACCGGCCGATGCCGGGTTGGCTCCGGCCAAGCTCTCCGACCTCAGGGGCGGCGACGAGCACGCCAACGCCGCGGCCATCCGCGAGGTTCTCTCCGGCAAGAAGACGGCGCTCAGAAACATCGCCGTGCTCAATGCCGCGGCCGCGGCGGTGGTCGCCGGCAAAGCCGCCACCATCCTGGAAGGGGCCGAGCTCGCCCAGCGCTCCATCGAAACGGGCGCCGCCGGGCGCGCGCTCGATAAACTGATCGCCATCACGAACGGGCGTGGCTGACGCCGCATGCAGGACGGCAGCGAAGACGCGCCCACCCCTGGCCAGCTGTTCCGCACCGTCTTTCCCTCCATCATGTTGCCGATGTTCCTGGCCGTGGTCGATCAAACGATCGTGGCAACGGCACTACCCTCCATCGCCGCTTCGCTCGGCAGCGTCGGCCGCGTGTCCTGGGTGGTCGTCGGCTATCTGGTGGCCACCACGGTGGCGGCGCCCGTCTACGGTCAGCTGCGCGACGTCTACGGTAGCAAGCGCATCATGTTCATCGCGCTCTTTATCTTCATCGCCAGTTCCCTCATCTGCGCGCTGGCGAACAGCATCGAGCTCCTGACCTTCGCCCGCATCCTCCAGGGCCTGGGCGGCGGCGGACTGATGACGCTCTCGCAGGCCTTGATCGGCGAGACCATCCCGCCGCGCGAGCGCGCGCGCTACCAGGGCTATCTTGCCTCCGTCATGGTGACCTCCAGCACCTTCGGCCCCGTGGTCGGTGGCTATCTGACCCAGCACTTCGGCTGGCGCAGCGTATTCCTGATCAATGTGCCTTTGGGGCTGATCGCCGTGCTCCTCACCTTGCGCCTCAAGTCCCGCGCCTATCGCGATCAGCCCTGGCGCTTCGACAGCTTGGGCTTGGTCCTGTTCATTACCTTCATCGTGCCGCTGTTGTTGGCGCTCGATCAGGCACAGCGCATGCAGGCGAGCCTGCTTCCCCCGATCGCCGCCCTCGGCGCGCTCTCGCTCATCGGCCTGATCGCCCTCATTCGTCAACAGCGGCGCGTGCCGCATCCCCTGCTGCCGATCACCCTGTTGCGCAACCCAACGGTGTGGCGCAGCGATGCCCTGGCGGCCTGCCACGGCGCCACCCTGGTATCGCTCATCACCTTTCTGCCCCTCTATTTTCGCGTGCTGCGCGGGGCGACGCCGGCCGCCATGGGATTGATGCTGCTGCCGCTGGTGTTCGGTATTGGCGCAGGCTCGATGCTGACGGGCCGCATCGTCAGCCGTACGGGGCTGACCACCATTTTTCCCTCGATCGGCCTCGTGCTGGCCTGCTCGACCTTGGTCCTGTTCGCCTTCAGCGCGCAAGGCCTGAGCCTCGCCGCGTTGCCCTGGCTCCTATTCGTCTGCGGCCTGTTCATGGGCACCGTGATGGGCGTCGTGCAGGTGACGGTGCAAAACGCGGCGGGAGCCGCCTCGCTCGGCTCGGCGGTGGGATCGGTGCAGCTCTCACGCTCGGTGGGCGCCGGCGCCGGCACCGCCTTGGTCGGCACGGTGCTGTTTGCCTCCATTTCGCTGGCCGATCCCGAAACGGGGCGCGTGTTTGCTGAGCTGGTCCAGGACCGACAAGGTTCGCTCGCCAGCGCCGGCATCCAAGCCACGGTCTATCAGGAGATCGCCCGCGCCTTTCGTGCGGCCTTTCTCACCATCGCCGCCTTCGCCGCCGCGGGGGCGGTGCTGGCCTGGTCGATCCCCGCCCGTCGCCTGACCTAAGGAGGCGAGCAGCGCTGGCTTGGCCCGGTGCACCCCCGCGTTGCCAAGGCAAGGGGTTCGCTTAGCCGCCGCTGCGGCGAGCACCCGCCGCGCCGACGGCAATGCCGCCGATCAGCAGGCCCAGTGCCAGCAACAGCGGAAAGGTCGGCGCTTCCCCGAGCAAGACGAGGGCGACGGCGACACTGACGGCGGGCGTCGCCAACAGGCCAAGCGAGGTGGTCGACGCCGGCAGCTCGGAGGAGCTGACCGCGGCGGCCCAATAGGCGAGCGCCGTGCCGGGAATGCCCGCAAACAACAGCAACAGCAGCGAGTGCCAATTCCAGCTCACGCGCGGCGGCCCTTCGATGCTCCAGGCTGCCAGCGTCAACAGCACGGCGGCCAGCGCCGCTTGCCACGGTGCAAGCTGGAACGGCGTCGCACGCCAGAGGTGGCCGCGGTTGTGAACGATGCTCGCCGCCCACAGCATCGCCGCCAGCAGCAGGAAGGCATTGCCGGCGACCGCGCTCGGATCGCCCCAATGGAAGGTGAAGGGATTGAAAATCGCAACGAGACCCAGGATGCCGAGCCCCAAGCCGAGCACCCTGCGCCTCGAGAGCGTCTCGCCGAGAAAAACCGCAGCGCCGATCGGCGCCCACAGCACGCTCGTGTAGGCCAGGACGGCCGAACGGCCGGCCGGCACCCATTGCAGGGCCAGCTGCGAGAGGATGGTGAAAGCCACCATGTGCAGCACCACCATGCTGATCAGAACCGGCGCGTCCTGGCGCGTCGGAGAAACCAGGCCGGTGAGGCAGAGCGAGATGGCAAACAGCGTCAGCATGGAAATATAGGTGCGCAGCGCCACCGACCAGATCGGCGTCATATAGGCGAGCAAGGCCTTGTTGACGGGCCACATGCTGCCCCAGGCCAGCACCACGACCATGAGCAGAAGGAGGGCGCGCAGGTTGAGCTTGCCCCACCGATCCCAGCCCCTCTCCGCCTGCCTCATCGAGCGGCACTGCCCTCCCCTTGCCCATGCGGCCCCTCGGGCCACCGCAGCACGGCCGGGCGGGGGAGCGCAATCCCGGGGCATCGCCATTGCCCGGCCCGCCGACTTGGCCCCGCCTCGCCCGGATCTCCGCCCCGCTCTCTTGGCCTTGCCGGGCCGGCATCGTCAAGGCTGCCCGGGGCGTGCTTGGCGCCCGCTCCCCTCTAGCCCCGCGGCGACGCCACCCGGTCTTGGAATTTTTGCAGTCGCTCGGGCTTGCCCGTCGCGTCGCCGGCAGCGCGCAGGCGCCGCCGTCGCTGCCGGCCCTTGCGGCCGATCGGCCTTGATGCTGTGATTGGCGTGATCCTTCACGCCCTGTCAAAAGCCTGTCAGTGGGTCGTATTTCCTCTTCCGCTACGGGCGGCGGCGCCTTATTTCAAGGCGCACATAGCGCAATTGGACCTCTTCTGGACCTCTTCTGGGCCTCTTCATGCTGATCAAACCCGCTGCCGACATTCGATCTTCCGAAATCACGCCGCACGCGGCCTATTTGCGACGCCGCGAGTTCCTCGCCGGCAGCGCAGCGCTGGGGCTCGGCGCGCTGCTACCGCAGCAGGGCCGGGCGGCAGCCCTCGAGGCCGCCAAGAGCCCGCTGTCGATCACGACCGAGGCGCAAACTCCGCTCAAAGACATCCTCAGCTACAACAACTTTTATGAGTTCGGCGTCGACAAGGATGATCCGCTCAAGAACGCCCATACCCTCAAGACCAAGCCGTGGAAGGTGAAAGTCGATGGTCTCGTCGGCAAACCGGCCGAGTATGACCTCGACGACCTCATCAAGGACGTCGCCCTGGAGGAGCGCGTCTATCGCATGCGCTGCGTGGAAGGCTGGTCGATGGTGATCCCCTGGGTCGGCGTGCCGCTGGCAAGCCTTCTCACGCGGCTCGAGCCGCAGGGCAGCGCCAAGTACGTGGCGTTCGAGACGCTGGTGCGTCCCGCGGAAATGCCGGGCCAGCGCGGCGTGTTCCAGCCGCTCCCGTGGCCCTATGTCGACGGGCTTCGCCTCGACGAAGCCATGCACCCGCTGACCATCCTCGCCGTGGGCCTCTACGGACAGACGCTGGCGAACCAGAACGGTGCGCCGATCCGTCTGGTCGTGCCCTGGAAGTACGGCTTCAAGGGCGTGAAGTCGATCGTTCGGATCAGCCTCACCGAAAAGCAGCCCCCGTGCACCTGGAACGTTCAGAACTCGCGCGAGTACGGGTTTTACTCCAACGTCAATCCCAACGTCGACCACCCGCGCTGGAGCCAGGCCACCGAGCGCCGCATTGGTGAGGGCGGCTTGTTCGTAAAGCGGCGGCCGACGCTCATGTTCAATGGTTACGGCGAGCAGGTGGCGAGCCTTTATGCGGGGCTCGACCTCAAGGCCAACTACTAGGATGCCGGCGCCGACACCGCCCACGCGATCGCGGCTGCTGCGCCTCCTGGTCGGGCGCGACCCGATCCGGCGCAGCATCTATCTCGTCGGCATGATGCCCGCCGTTTTCACCTTCTATCTCGGTGTCGTCGATCAGCTCGGCGCCGATCCGCAGAAAACCCTGGAACGAACGCTCGGCCTGTGGGCGCTGCGCTTTTTGATCCTCACCCTGGCCATCACCCCGCTACGGCGGCTCGGCCTCGCCAATCTCGTGCGCTACCGACGTGCCATCGGGCTGCTTGCCTTTTATTATGCGGCGCTGCACGTCACGGTCTACACCCTGCTCGATCAGGGCCTCGATTTCGCTGCCATCTGGGCCGACATCGTCAAGCGCCCCTATATCACGGTCGGCATGCTGGCCTTCACGATCCTGGTGCCGCTGGCCGTCACCTCCAATGCGCCGATGATCCGTCGGCTGGGCGGCTCCGCTTGGCAGCGGCTGCATCGGCTCGTTTACCTGGCGGCGGCGGCGGCGGTCCTGCATTTCATTATGCTCGTGAAATCCTGGTCGCCCGAACTCGTCCTCTATGCCCTCTTGATCGCGAGCCTGCTCGCCTTCCGGTTGTTGGCGCGCCGGCCACGCTCGACCCCGCTGCGGCGCCCGGCCGCCCCCCGGGCGCCCGACGCGGCGAGGCCCGCGCCGGCCGGCGAGCGGCCACTGCAGGTTGGCCCGCGCTGAGAAGCGAAGAACGATAGCAGCGCCGGCGACGGCGATCCTCGGCCGGCCCCGGCCGCAATCGACGCCAAGGGGCCAGAGGCCAACGACCCCTGCCCCCGTTGCACCGGGTCCCTGACCGCGCGCCAGCGCGGAAGCGGACCCAAAAGTTGCGAGCGCGCGCACCCCAAAGTGGCCCGCGCGCCCGCGCGTCGTGCCTTAGGTGGCCTCAGCGGCCGGCCGGCGCAGGCCCATGTACTGCAGCTCCCCCAGCAGCACGACCACGACGGCCTGCGCCACCACGAAGGCAATGCCGAGCCCGGTCGGCGTAAACTTACCGCTCAACAGCAATAGGAAGCTCGCCAGCGCCCACAGCACGTTGCAGGCGATGATGAGCCAGACCGCCGCCGGTTCGATGCGGGGGCGCGTTGCCACAAAGGCAACGAAGGCCACGTAGGGCACGAGCAGCAGGCCCGCCCCGCGCAGCAGGGCGACGGGAAGGCCCAAGAGGGCGTCGAGGAAGCCCGCAGCAACAATGACGAGAAGGGCGGTTGCCCCGCTGGCGAGGGCATCGAGCACGAGGGCGCGGCGCAGAAACAGAGACGAATGGGCTGACATGGCAAACTCCTTTCCTCAGGTCTGTGCGGGGTATGATCGGGCGCACCTGAGGTGAAGTCGATTACGTCACAGGTAAGCGGCGCCGTTTTTTTGAGGGTCAAAATGCAGTTCATGGTGATCGAGACGTTTCGCAATCAGAACGCCAAGGCCATCTATCGGCGCTTGCGCGACAAGGGTCGGGCGCTGCCCGACGGCGTCGTCTTCATCAGCAGCCATGTGAGCGCCGATCTCGGCCGCTGCTTTCAGTTGCTGGAAGCCAGCGACGTGACGGCCTTGCAGCGCTGGGTCGCCGAATGGTCGGATCTCGCCCAGTTCGAGATCGTGCCGGTGGTGGCGGGCAGCGATACCGCTGCCGCGCTCGCCGCGGCGCTCTAGCAGGTCCCCGGCGCCACTCCAGCTAGCGCGCGCGCAGCGGCGCAAAGTTCAAGTGCATCCCGGCGTCGACCATCAGCGTCTCGCCCGTGATGTGATGGGCGGCATCGGAGATCAAGAACATCGCCGGACCAATGATGTCCTCGGGCGCCCCGGCGCGCTGCAGCGGCGAATTCCTGGCGACGCGCTCGCGCAGCTCCGTGGCCTTTTCCTCGCCCACGCCTTGCCGGAACCAGCGCGTGTCGATGAAGCCAGGGCAAATGGCGTTGACGCGGATCTTGGGCGCAAGCGCGCGGGCCAAGGACAAGGTCATGGTGTTCAGCGCGCCCTTGGAGGCGGCGTAGGCCACCGAGGAGCCGCCACCGGCCACCCCGGCGATCGATGACGTCATCAGCACATTGGCGCTGGGCGAAGCCTCGAGCAGGCTGCGACAGGCGCGCACCATCTGGAATGGTCCAACGGTGTTGACGGCAAAAATGCGCAGGAAGTCCTCCTTGGACAGGCCATCCAGATCGGCGTGGTTGGGCACGTGCTTGCTGGTGCCGGCATTGTTGACGAGGGCGTCGAGCCTGCCGTAGCGGGCGGCCACCTCGGCAATGCGGCGACAATCGGCGTCCTCGGCGACATCGCCCTGCGCCAGCACGGCGGCGGCGCCTGCCTTGCGCACGGCGGCCGCGGTCGCTTCCGCCTCCTTGAGGCTCTTGGTGCAATTGAGGATCACGGCCTCGGCGCCGCGCTCCGCCACGCCGATGGCAAGCGCGGCACCCAGCCCCGTAGCCGAACCCGTGATCAGGATCACCTTGCCGTCGAACTCTGCCATGGGAGCCTCTCGTGTTTTGCACCGCAACCGAAAGCCGATCTCGTCACGCACCCCCCGCCATGAGGCGGCGCGCATCGCGCAGTATCTTGGCGTGATCGAAGGCAAGCGGCAATCGCGACCAGTCTGCTACCCACTCGGCCGCCGCTGCGTCATCGCCGGCCCTGGGCTTGGCGCGCTCAACGCGCGCCAGGAACGCAACGGAGCAGGCATGGCCGCGCGGGTCGCGCTTGGGATCGGAGTAGACGCCGATCAGGCGCAACCGCCCGGCGCGGACGCCCGTTTCCTCCGAGAGCTCGCGCCGGCACGCCGCTTCGACGGTCTCGCCGATCTCGACAAATCCCCCGGGCAAGGCGTGTGAACCCTTGAAGGGGGGATGCCCCCGGCGCACGAGCAGCACCCAACCTCTGGCGTCGAACACGACACAATCGACGCTGAGCAGCGGAGTGCGTGGCAATCCCATCGCGCCGTCCCCAAGCCTTCGCGAAAAACCTTAGATGCCGAACCTTGCGCGCACCTGCTTCAGGCCCTCGTGGTGCGGGGTGAACATGGCCCCGCCGATCAAGCCGCCATCGACCACAATGTCGACGGCGTTGACGAAGCTCGACCGATCCGAGGCCAGCCACAGCACGCACTGGGCGATATCGTCCGGCACGCCGGCGCGCGGAATGGGTTGCACCTTGGCGTAAACCTGCTTCATCTCCTCCGCCAGCTTATCGGCTTTGCTCGCGTCCACGCCCAGCGCCTTCGGCAGGATGCCGGTGGCGATTGCCCCCGGCGACACCGAGTTGACGCGCACGTTGTGCTCGCCGAGTTCCATCGCCACGCACTTGCTCAGATGGTTCACGGCCGCTTTCGCGGCGCCGTAGATCATGGACGTGGAGCGTCCTGTCTGATGCCCGGCGATCGAGCCGTTGTTGATGATGCTGCCCGAGCGCTGCCGCAGCATGATCGGTGCCACGTGCTTCATGCCCAGCATGACCGACCGCACCAACAGCGCCATGGCGGCATCAAAGCCGGCGACGGGCACGCTGGTGATGCTGCCCGTCGGCGCGGGACCGCCGGCATTGTTGAAAAGGCAGTCGATGCGGCCGAACGCCTTTAACGTGTGGTCGATCAGGCGCGTCCAATCCTCCTCGGAGGTGGCATCGGCCGCAACGAATTCGGCGCACCTGCCGATGCGGGCGGCAACGGCGGCACCCTCCGCCGTGCGGCGCCCGGTAAAGACGACCTTGGCGCCCTCGGCCACAAACAGCTCGGCGGTGCGCGCGCCAATCCCGCTGGTGCCACCCGTTATGATGGCAATCTTGCCGTCGACCATGCCCATGGCGCCCGTCCTTTCAGGTTGCCTCGGCCAAGGGCATCCTAGCCTGCCCCGCGGCAACCTCAACGCCGACCTCGCGGCGCGCCTTCGAGCAACAGCATCTTGAAATCGGCGGCGCCGAGGCGCTTCAGTTTGGCCGCCTGATAGGCGGCGGAGTGATAGAAGGCGCGGGCGCGCTCAAGGCTGTCAAACTCCACGAGCACGATGCGGTCGGCCGTGCAGGAGCCCTCGAGCACCTCGGGCCTGATCCCGGCCACCGGGTATGAGCCCCCGGCCGCATGCACCGCCGGTGCGGAGAGCGCCGTATACGCCTTGAACCGCTCCGGGTCGTGGATCGTCATTTCCACATAGATATAGCCCTTACCTGAACCTGCCGGTGCAGTGCTCATGACCATCTCCATCATCGCCAACGTTGAGGGGGATACTTTCAACGCCGCGGTGCCAAAGTCGATTACGCCCGAGGTAATGGAGCGCCGCGGCCGCGCCTGCTATCGTGCCGCCATGCACACCAGCAGATCGATCGGCGATCACCTGCGCGCCTGGCGGCAGCGCCGGCGCATGAGCCAGCTTGACCTCGCCAGCGAAGCCGCGATTTCCACGCGCCACCTGAGCTTTGTGGAATCGGGCCGCTCGCAACCGAGCCGGGATATGGTTCTGCACCTGGCCGAGCGCCTCGAGGTTCCGCTCAGGGATCGCAACGTGCTGCTGGTCTCGGCCGGCTTCGCACCCGTCTTCCCAGAACGCGGGCTCGAAGATCCGCAGCTTGACGTGGCCCGACGCGCCATTGACCTCGTCCTTAAGGGCCACGAGCCCTATCCCGCACTCGCGGTCGACCGCCATTGGCACCTCGTCACGGCCAACAGCGCGGTCGAACGACTGTTGGCCGGCGCGGCCCCGAGCCTGCTGCGGGCCCCGATCAACGTGCTGCGCCTCAGCCTGCACCCGGACGGGCTTGCCCCGCGCATCGCCAATCTTCCCGAATGGCGCCAGCACCTGATTGAGCGTCTGCGACGCCAGGTGGACGTGAGCGCCGATCCCGTGCTGGCCGCGCTGCTCGAGGAGCTGCGCGGCTACCCTTGCCCTCAGCGTCCGGGACGGCCGCAGGCTCCCTCGAACGGCGATTTCGGCGGCGTGGTGGTGCCTTTCCGGCTCCTCAGCGAGGCTGGCCTCCTCTCCTTTTTCAGTACGACGACCGTGTTCGGCACACCCATCGACATCACGCTCTCGGAGCTGGCGCTGGAAGCCTTCTTTCCGGCGGACGCGGCGACGACGGAGCGGCTTGGCCGCCTCGCCGGCAAGGCCTGAGCCAGGGGTCAAGCCTTGCACGCCGCGCGCCGCTGCCATACATGCCTGCCACGGCAGCGGCGGAGCTCACTCCCATGCGCGATCGGCTCGCACAAGCAACCAAGGCAGCGCTCAAGGCGCAGGACCGGCCGCGGCTCTCGACGCTGCGCCTGATCAGCGCCGCGCTGCAGGAGCGCGAGATTGCCCAACGCACGGACCGCCTCTCCGAGGCGGACACCCTTGCCGTATTGCAGAAAATGTTAAAGCAGCGCCGCGACGCAGCTGCCATTTACCAGGGCGCCGGCCGCCAGGACCTCGCCGACCAGGAAGCCAAGGAAATCACGGTCATCGAGGAATTCCTGCCCAAGCAAATGGACGACGGCGCGATCAGGTCGGCGATCGCCGCGGCGATCAAAGATGTAGGAGCCACCAGCCCGCGCGAGATGGGCAAGGTGATGGCGGCCTTGAAGTCGCGCTATGCCGGGCAGATGGACTTTGGCAAGGCGAGCGCGCTGGTCAAGGAACTGCTGGCCGCCTCGAGTGCGTGAGCCATGCCCGCCACCGCGGTGCGTTGGCGCAAAGGCGCTGCCCACGCGCCCGCAGGGCCGCTGTGGATAGCGGGCACCGAGCGGCCCGCTTTTCTTTGCCCCGCAAGGAGCTTGCGCGCGAATCACGTATGGGGAGGCAGGCATTCGCTTAAGCCCGCCGGACCCCATGCGCTTTCCGCCTTCCCTGATCGATGAAATCCGCGCGCGGCTGCCGGTGAGCCAGGTGGTGGCGCGCAAGGTTGCGCTCAAGCGCGCAGGTCGCGAGCTCAAGGGACTGTCTCCCTTCAAGCAGGAGAAGACCCCGTCGTTTTTCGTCAATGACCACAAGGGCTCCTGGTTTGATTTCTCGTCCGGCCAGAACGGCGACATTTTCAAATTCGTCATGCTCACCGAGGGCTTGAGCTTCCCCGAGGCGGTGGAACGGCTCGCCGAAGAGGCGGGCGTCGCGCTTCCCAAGGCTTCCCCCTCTGAGGCCGAGGCGGAGGACGCCCGCAGCCGGCTTTATCAGCTGCTCGAGACCTCCTGCCGCTTCTTCGAAACCCAGCTTGCCGCGACCGCGGGTGCGGAGGCCCGCCGCTACCTCGACGGCCGCGGCCTCGGGCGCGAGGCTGCCGCCCGCTTCCGCCTCGGCTACGCCCCCCACAGCCGCTCCGCGCTCAAGGAGCATTTGGCCAGGACGGGCTATAGCGGCGCGGAGATGGCCGCCGCGGGCATGCAGGTGACGGGCGAGGACATCCCCGTGGCCTACGACCGCTTCCGGCACCGCGTCACCTTTCCGATCAGTGATCTTAAGGGCCGCATCATTGCCTTTGGCGCACGCGCGCTCGATCCGGACGCGCCCGCCAAATATCTCAATTCGCCGGACACCCCCCTCTTCCACAAGGGCGCGGTGCTGTTCAACGCCGCCAACGCGCGCCGCGCCGCCTTCGAGCAGGGTCGCGTGATTGTGGTCGAGGGCTACATGGACGTTATCGCCCTGTCCGAGGCCGGCTTTGCCGAGACGGTCGCCCCCCTCGGCACCGCCCTCACCGAAAACCAGCTGCAGCTGCTATGGCGCTTGGCCCCCTCGCCGGTGCTGTGTTTTGACGGCGATGCGGCCGGGCGCAACGCCGCCTTTCGCGCGGTCGAAACCGTGCTGCCGCACCTCAAACCCGGCCACAGCGTCGAATTTGCCTTCCTGCCCGACGGCTTTGATCCGGACGAACTCGTGCGCCAGCAGGGGGCCGCAGCCTTTGCCGAGGTGCTTGAGAAGACCCGGCCGCTGTTCGATGTCCTCATCGAACGGGAGGAGCGGCGGGGCGAGACCGCCACCCCGGAACAACGGGCCGCCTTTGACGAGCGCCTCAAGGCCTTGGTGCAACGCATCGCCGACCGCGGTGTGCGCGCCCATTACGAGCGTGAGCTGCGCGCCATCCTCTGGGCCAGAACGGCCAAGCTTACGCGCGCCATTGCCGGCCGCGACCTGCGCGCGTCCCCGTTGGGTGCCAAGCGCCGCAACAATGCCCAGCTCGATTGGCGGGTCGCTGCCCGCGCCACGGAACGCACGCGCCTCGGTGGCCCCCCGCGGGCCGCCACCCTGGGCCAGGCGCCCATGCGCAGCAATGAGTTGGCGGAGCGCACCTTGCCGGTGCCTGCCCGGGAGGCGTTGCTGCTGACAACCTTGTTGAACCACCCCTGGCTGCTCGAGCAGCATTGCGAAGAGGTCGCCCAGATGCCGCTGACGGCGCCAGCCCTGGCCAGGCTGCGCGACGGCCTGCTCGGCCTCCTCAGTCAGGGCACGCCTCTTGACGCGCCGAAAATACGCACCCAACTGAGCGCCATCGGGCTCGATGGCCTTGTTGCCACGGCCGAGCGTGCGATCACGCACAAGGGCGACAAGTTTGCCGAACCTGGAACAGATGCCACGGAGGCGGAAGCCGGCTGGTTGCATGCCCTCGCCATGCACACCTCCCAAACCGAGCTAAAGCGCCAGCTTGAAGGTTTGGAGCGCGTCTACGCGGCGGAGCCCTCGGAGGTCGCTTTTGGGCAGATTGTGGAAATCCAGCAACAACTGCTGAAGGCGCTGCAGGCGGCGGAGGAGCAAGACTGAACAGAGTTTAGGAGCCAACCTGCCGCCGCAAGCCCCGCGGGTGAGAGTTTTGCAGGAGGTCCAGCAGCCCCGGTTTCCCTGTCCAGCATAAGCTGCTGGAAACCCCCTTAGGGTAGGAAGGACGGCCAGAGAAACAAACGGTAGGAAATGAGGCGGAAGTTGTGTATGCCTGCTTCGATTCCCACATTAAGGGCAACCCGAGCGCAGCTCCGGCCCAGGCACATCTGCCTTCGTGGGTTTTATCGACAGGTTCTCACCCGGCGGGGCTGCCCGCCTGATCGGGGTGGTTTGCCGTTGCGCATTGGCGCGCTCGCGCAGCCCACCGCGGAGTTTTGTTGAATTGGCGATGCGTGCGCATCCACGGCGTGGCCCCGGAGCCCTTTAAATGGCGATGCAGAAGTCCGAAGACCAAGTGCCCAACCCATCCGAAGCACCGGAGAAGGATAGCCCTCTCCTCGATCTCTCCGATGCCGGCGTCAAGCGGTTCATCAAGACCGCCAAGGCTCGCGGCTACGTCACCTACGACGAACTCAATGCCGTGTTGCCATCAGAGGAAGTCTCCTCCGAGCAGATTGAGGACACCATGTCGATGTTGTCCGACATGGGCATCACCGTGGTCGAGAGCGAGGATCAGGAAGAGGCCGGCGCGCCTGCCGAGGCGGAAGAGGCCGGTGCCGACGAGGAAGACACTGGCCGGGCCATGACGGCCCCGAGCCTGCCGACCGCGGTGCAGACCCGGGCAGAGCCGTCCGAGCGCACGGATGATCCGGTGCGCATGTACCTGCGCGACATGGGCTCCGTGGAGCTGCTCTCGCGCGAAGGCGAAATCGCCATTGCCAAGCGGATCGAGGCGGGTCGCGAGGCCATGATCGCGGGGCTGTGCGAAAGCCCGCTGACCTTCCAGGCCATCATCATCTGGCGCGACGAGCTGATGAACGCGAAGATCCTGCTGCGCGACATCATCGATCTTGAGGCCACCTACGAGGGACCCGAGGCCAAGGCCGTCCCGCCCCCGATCGTCGCACCGCCGGGCGCGCCGGCCCCGCACGCGCATCCCAACGGCGAGGATCTCAATGGCGACGGGGAGGGCGCGCCGCCGGAGGGCGAACTCGACGACGAGGACGACTATGAGAACGCCCTGTCGCTAGCCGCCATGGAGGCCGAGCTCAAACCCAAGGTGCTCGAGACCTTCGACTCGGTTGCCAATACCTACAAAAAGCTGAGGAAGCTGCAGGATAAAAAGGTCGAAATGCAGGTGGCGAGCGAGCAATTCAATCGCCAGCAGCAGAAGGCTTATGACAAACTCCGCGACGAGATCATCAAGGACGTCAAGAGCCTCTCCCTCAACAACAACCGCATCGAGAGCCTGGTCGAGCAGCTCTACGGCATCAACAAAAAGCTGGTGGCGCTCGAGGGCCGGCTGATGCGGCTGGCCGACAGCTACGGTGTGCCGCGTCAACACTTCATCGACGAATATTTCGGCAACGAGCTCGACCAGGGGTGGATCGAGCGCATGTCTGGCGCCAGCAAGAAGTGGGGCCAGTTCATCAAGCACGAAAAGCGCCAGATCGACACGATCCGCGATGACATCCGCACGCTCGCGTCCGAGACGGGTCTCGAAATCACCGAGTTCCGCCGCATCGTCAAGGCGGTGCAGAAGGGCGAGCGCGAGGCGCGGCAGGCCAAGAAGGAAATGGTGGAGGCCAACCTGCGCCTCGTCATCTCCATTGCCAAGAAATACACCAATCGGGGCCTGCAATTTCTCGACCTGATCCAAGAAGGCAACATCGGCCTGATGAAGGCCGTGGACAAGTTCGAGTATCGCCGCGGCTACAAGTTCTCGACCTACGCGACCTGGTGGATCCGCCAGGCGATCACGCGCTCGATTGCCGATCAGGCGCGCACCATCCGCATTCCCGTGCACATGATCGAGACCATCAACAAGATCGTGCGCACGTCGCGGCAGATGCTGCACGAGATCGGTCGCGAGCCAACGCCCGAGGAGCTTTCCGAGAAGCTCGCCATGCCGCTCGAGAAGGTGCGCAAGGTGCTGAAGATCGCCAAGGAGCCGATCTCGCTCGAGACGCCGATCGGCGACGAGGAGGATTCGCATCTTGGCGATTTCATCGAGGACAAGAACGCCCTGTTGCCGATCGATGCGGCGATCCAGTCCAACCTGCGCGAGACGACCACGCGTGTGTTGGCCTCGCTCACGCCGCGCGAGGAACGCGTCTTGCGCATGCGATTTGGTATCGGCATGAACACCGACCACACGCTGGAGGAAGTGGGCCAGCAGTTTTCGGTGACCCGCGAGCGCATTCGCCAAATCGAGGCCAAGGCGTTGCGCAAGCTGAAGCACCCGAGCCGCAGCCGCAAGCTGCGCTCCTTCCTCGACAATTGATCGAACGCCACTGAAAGTGATCGAACGCCACTGAAAGCGGCGCCGCCCCCGCTGGCTCAGCCGTCACCGCGCCCCGTTTTTGCGGGTTGCCCCAGGCGTTGTGGCCTCCCCCCACGCGCCCTGCCCCGCCGCAGGAGGGCGCGATTGGGCGGCTGTGCGAGCCGCGGGCTTGGGGGGCGGACTGGACCATTGCGTTTTGGCCCCACCTCGCTGGGGGCCGCTTCCCACGCAAGTTTCTCCCACGCAACTTGGGGAGCCGAAGCTTGGCCCCAACCCCGCGCGCCTGGATCAAACGCCAGCCCTTGGGCGTTCAAGACTGAGCGGCCTGGGCGCGGCATTTGCGCCCTCATGATTTTGCGAGGCCTCGATGCGTTTTTTGGCGTTTATCGGCCTGCTCGCGATGATCGCTGTCATCCTCGTGGGAGGCTATTTCTTCGGCGGTTTCTTCGACGTGGGGGCCAGCTGGGAGGACCCCAAACCCGTCGCCGCCGCCTTGACGCGCGTGCGCACGGCCTCGATCGCCCGGCGCGCGCAGGCCAGTCCGCCGATGCCGCTCGATGAGGCCACAACCATCAGCACCGGGGCGCGGCACTACGCCAAGTACGGCTGCACCAGCTGTCACGGCGCGCCTGGCGTCGAGTGGTCGAAGTTCTCCGAGGGGCTCAACCCCGGCCCGCCCGATCTCAAGGACATCGCCAACGAGCGCGCGCCGGCAGAGCTGTTCTTTGTGGTGAAGAACGGAATCCGCATGACCGGCATGCCGAGCTTCGGCAAGGCCGGCGTGCCCGACACCGAGGTCTGGCAGATCGTTGCCTTCGTGAAGAAGCTGCCGAACGTGTCGGAGGCAGACTACAAGAGCTGGACGGCCGCGCAGTGACGTGGCGGGAACGCTTGGGGTTGAGCGCGGGTCCGCGCGCTAGTGGTATTCCAGCCGCGCCGTGGGGGCGTCGGCCGGACGCTTCGGCGGCGCCTGCAAGTAGGGCCCCGGCTCTCCGTCGGGGCCGACGATCAGCGTGGCGCCGCGCTTAGCGCTCTCCAGCGCGGCCAGCAGATTGATGGGAGCATAGCGTTTCCGCGCGGGCAGCTTGCGGGTTTCCAGGTAGCGCAACAGCGCGCTCCAATGCAGCATCTCGCCGATCGTTTGCGAATGCGGGCGCACGCGCGCCAGCCGGATGCGGCCGGCGCCCCGTTTCACCGGGCAGCGGTTGATCATGCGAATGAGCGGCCGGCGGATGCTGCGCCAATAGAGCCAGGTGCGCGGCTCATAGAGCAGGCCGCGGTGATCCGGCTCGAGGCGCACCGGACGCAGCGCCAGTTCAGGGCAATAGCGCCGCACGCGTTTCAGCATCCAGTCCAGCGTCAGGTCGGACAACCCCTTGTCCTCACAGCCGCCGCCGATGTTGGCGTGCACGCCTGGAAACCAGACCTGCTCGACCGTCTGGTAGCCGCCGCGCCGGGGCACGTCCCAGACCGCGGCTTCGAACTCCGCGCGATGCTCGTCGATGGCGAGCGCGTGACAGGAATGATCGACGATGCTGCAGAGCTCCGTATCGTGAAACTGGAACGACCTGCGCCCGATCCAGTTCAGCCATTTGCGCGGAATACCGAGGGAACCGACGGTGTCGAACACGCCCACAAAGCGGATACGCACATCGGCATAGCTCAGCGCGCGCAGCTTGGCGTGATCGGAAGGAAAACGCTCCTTCGGCCGGGTGCGGTAATAGCGCCAGGCAAAATTCAAGTTGGCCTGGTCGCACGTCTCCGCGCGTAACAGACCGCTGGCGGCGATAAAGCCGCACAGGCTGCGCGCCGTGAACGCCCCACGCGAGTAGCCGAACAGGTAGATGTTGTCACCGGGACGGTAGGTGAGCGAGAGAAAGCGGTAGGCCCCCAATACGTTGGCGCTGAGGCCCTGGCCGGTGAGGCCCGCGGCGAGGCGCCCAATCAAACTGCCACCGGTGCCGACGCCGGGGTCGTAGTAAAGCTGCTGGGCGCTCGGGTCGCCCCGGCGCAGGTCGACCAGATCGGACAGGATCGCCACATTGGTCTGCGGCGCGGCGCTGTCGGCATTGTTCCAGGTGCCATCCAGGCAAATGACCAGGTTGGTCATTGCTTGCCCCCTCAAGCCAAGGCCGCGGAGTGTGCACTGATTCTTGCGGGGCGCGAGCGCGGCCCCGACCCTCAGCTTGGCCACGTCAGCGCTTTTTTTTGTGCGCAATCGCTGCGCGCGCGACGCCCGCGTTGGCCAACGTCGTTGCCGCGCGTCTTTGCCGGTCCCCCTGGGCTCTCAGCCGCGGCGACGACGCCAAATCCTGCGTCAATCCCCTAGGCCGGCACAAATCGGAGACCTGCCGCGCGGCCCATGGGCCGCAGAGGAGCGCCAACCGCGAGAGCCGCGCGGGGAGCAGGCCGACGCGGGAGCCGAGGCCCGCGCCTGGCGCGCCATGGCGTCCCCAGCGCAGGGGGACGGCGCCGGTCGTGGGCGCATTCCCAACGCCGGGGTTGCGCGCCACACGTCACGCGCTTGTGATCGATCGCGCCACAACGACCCCTTGAAATCCGAAGTACAGTGACCATCCAGCGGACCCCGGTTTAGGACCTTTTTGCATCACGTTGCCGCCACGGTCGTCGACGCCACGCGTCTGGCGCGGTGACGCGACGGCTCAATTGACCGGTCTTCACGCGCCGGCACGTGCCGGCCATGACAATAAGAGGGGGATAAGAGGGTCTGCTCCTTCGTTCCGCCACGCTGGCGGCGCGAAGGCATGAGCGCTTTGCGTTCGGGAAACTGCGGCCAAGGAGGTACTTGCAATGGCGAACTTACGGGTGAATGGGCAGGAGCGCACCTACGACGGTGACCCGTCGATGCCGCTCCTGTGGTACCTGCGCGATGAACTGGCCCTGACCGGCACCAAGTATGGGTGCGGCGTCGGCCTGTGCGGCGCGTGCACCGTGCATATCGACGGCGCGGCGCAGCGTGCCTGCATGGTGCAGATGTCGGAAGCCGCCGGCAAGGCCGTCACCACCATCGAAGGCCTCAACCCCAAGCACGAACACCCCGTGCAGGTTGCCTGGCGCGACGTGAGCGTGCCGCAATGTGGCTACTGCCAAGCCGGCCAGATCATGCAGGCGGCCGCGCTATTGGCCCAGAAGCCCGCGCCGACCGATGCGGAGATCACCGCCGGGATGGCCGGTAACCTCTGTCGCTGCGGTTGCTATCAACGCATCCACGCGGCCGTGCGCGCCGCTGCCAAGGGGGCGTGACATGACAGAGCTCAGTACACATCGTAAAATTGCGATCAGCAACGTTAGCCGCCGCGACCTGTTGAAGGGCGTGGTTGCCACGGGTGGGCTCGTGCTTGCCGCCCAGCTGCCCGGCGCCAAGGGCGCGCTCGCCGGCTATCCGACCGGCGCAGCCGCCATGCCCAACGGTGTCGTTTCCGACCCCAAGGTCTTCGTGTCGATCGGCAACGATGGCATTGTCTCTATCGTCGCCGCCCGCGCCGAGATGGGGACGGGCGCCGCCCGCACGGCGCTGCCGATGATGCTGGCCGATGAAATGGGCGCCGACTGGGCCCGCGTCCGGGTCGTGCAGTCTCCCGGCGACGAGAAGACCTACGGCAACCAGGACACCGACGGTTCGCGCAGCGTGCGCCACTTCATTCAGCCGATGCGCCAATGCGGCGCTGCCGCGCGGCAGATGCTCGAGGCGGCCGCGGCCAAGAAGTTGGGCGTAGACGTGAGCGAGGTCGAGACGCAGGTGCATGAGGTCGTGCACAAGGCGTCAGGCCGCAAGCTCGGTTTCGGTGAGCTTGCCGCCGACGCCGCCGCCCAGCCCGTGCCCGCGGAGGACAAGATCAAGCTCAAGGACGCCAGCGCCTTCCGCTACATCGGCAAAGGCAACGTGCGCCCGACGGATCAGGTCGACATTACGACCGGGCACGCGGTCTACGGTCAGGACATCACGCTGCCGGGCCTGAAGTTCGCCGTCATCGCCAGGCCGCCCGTCGTCGGCGGCAAGGTCGCCTCTCTCGACAGCAGCGCGGCCATGCAGGTGCCTGGCGTCGAGAAGATCGTCACCCTCGCGCCAACGCCCGCGCCCTACAAGTTCGCTCCCTTGGGTGGCGTTGCCGTTATCGGCAAAAATACCTGGGCGGTGCTCAAGGGCCGCGACGCGCTCAAGATCACCTGGGATGCGGGGCCCAACAAGGCCTACGACTCCAAGGCCTATCGGACCCAGCTCGAGGAGAGCGTGCGCAAGCCGGGCAAGGTCGAGCGCAACGTCGGCGATGTGGACAAGGCGCTGGCGTCCGCGGCCAAGGTGATCTCGGCCGAATACTACGCTCCCCACATGCATCATGCGACCATGGAGCCTCCGGCGGCCGCCGCGCGCATGCAGAACGGCAAGTGGGAAGTGTGGGCACCGGTGCAAAGCCCCGGGCAGGCACGCGACGACGTTGCCAAGGCCCTCGGCATCAAACCCGAGGAGATGGTGCTCCACACCACGCTGCTCGGCGGTGGCTTCGGGCGTAAATCCAAGTGCGACTTCGCCATCGAGGCGGCGCTGCTCTCCAAGGAGATGGGTGGCACGCCGGTCAAGGTGGTGTGGACGCGCGAGGACGACCTGCAGCACGGCTTCTATCACACCGTGACCGCAGAGCGCTTCGACGCCGGCCTCGACAGCAACAACAAGGTGATTGCCTGGCGTCACCGCAGCGCGGCGCCGTCGATCCTCTCCACCTTCGCGCCCGATCCGAAGCATCCCTTCGACATCGAGCTCGGTATGGGTTGGGTCGACACCCCCTTCAACGTGCCCAATATCCGCATGGAGAGTGGGGAGGCGCAGAGCCACGTGCGCATCGGCTGGTTCCGATCGGTCAACAACGTCGCCCATGCCTGGTCGACGCAATCCTTCGTGGCCGAGCTCGCCCACCAGCTGGGCAAGGACCCCAAGGACTTCCTGCTGGAACTGATCGGACCCGATCGCACCATCGACCCACGCGAGCAGGTCACCACCAAGTGGTGGAACTACGGCGAACCCTTCGAGACCTATCCCATTCAAACCGGGCGGTTGCGAAGAGTGACCGAGCTCGCCGCCAAGGAAGCGGGCTGGGGCAAACAGCTGCCAAAGGGGCAAGGGCTCGGCATCGCCGCGCACCGCAGCTTTGTCAGCTACATTGCCACGGTGGTGCACGTGGAAGTCGGCGAGAAGGGGAAGATCAGCATCCCTCGCGTCGATACCGCCATCGACTGCGGCTATTGCGTGCATCCCGAGCGGGTGCGCTCGCAGATCGAAGGCGCTGCCGTGATGGGCCTGACGCTCGCCAAATACAGCGAGATCACGGCCAGGAACGGTGCCATCGAGCAGACCAACTTCAACGATTACCAGCTCGTGCGCATCGATGAATCGCCCAAGGACACGCGCGTGCACATCGTTGATCATCCGCTCGACGTGCCGCCGAGCGGTGTCGGCGAACCGGGGGTTCCCCCCTTCGCGCCGGCCTTGTTTAACGCCATCTTCGCCGCCACGGGCAAGCGGCTGCGCCAGCTGCCGATCGGCGATCAACTGGCCTAAGGGCGAGCCACGGGGGCAGGCGGCAGCCGGCCCCCACCGCCAAATCGGTTCCGCCCTTTCACGAAACAGCGCAATCGGCCCCAACACCCCTTGGGGCCGATTTTGTTGGGCGCTGGGGGAGCCTGCCGGCGCACGCGGTGCCCCAAGGGGCGGCTGGACAGGCCGCGCGCAAGGCGCGACAATTGTGCGAACTGGAGCGGACGTCTGACATGCTCTCGAGCCTGAAAGCAATCTGGGCCCGCCTTGCGAGCGGACCAGCCGGCGGCGCCGCGCCAGCCGCGATCGAGCCCGTGGAATACAAGGGCTACCGTATCCGTCCCGCCCCCTATCTCGCCGGCAGTCAGTACCAGACCGCCGGCAGCATCGAAAAGGACACCCCCGACGGCCTCAAGGAGCATCGCTTCATCCGGGCCGATACCTACGCCAGTCGCGAGGACGCCATCGCCTTCACGGTGGTGAAGGCCAAGCAGATGATCGATCTGCAAGGCGAACGCCTGTTCGGTTGAGCCAAAGCCAAGGGCCGCTACGTTGGCTCGCGTCGCCCGCGCGGCAAGAGCCCGCGAGCCCTTCTCCGGTGCCGCTCAGGCACGTGTCCAATTTGTAACCCCACTCTGTCCAAAGTGTAATCGTTGCATGCCTTTGCGCGGCCGCGCGGGCGCATATCTAACCCTTAAGGGTCTCTTTCCGGCGGGTCGCCGAAGGGACTGGTCTTGGCACGTTTTTCATGGAGACGAGGTATGCCCCTGCTTGCCCATCAGCCGACAGAACCAGGATCATCCAAAGTGCGCCTGTCTCGGCGCGGCCGCGGCGCCGTCGCGGGACTTGGCATGCTCGCCGTAGCGAGCGGCGTTGTGGCGCTCACGCCGGCGGAGCGCATTGCTGGCCTCATGTCCAGCAGCAGCGCGCTGGCCGCGGAGACGACGGCACCTCCGGCGGCTGCGATGCCGAGTTTTGCCGACCTGGTCGAGCGCCTCAAGCCCACCGTGGTTTCCGTTTATATGGACGCCGAAATCGGCAACGTCGCGGAGCTGCCCGGACGCGGACGCCAAGGTCAGGAGTTCCAGAACCCCTATGGCCCCGGCTCACCCTTTGAATTCTTCTTCCGCCAGTTCGGCAACGGACAGGGGATGCCCGCGCAGAAGGTGCGCGCCCAAGGTTCCGGCTTTTTCATCTCGGCGGATGGCTACGTCCTCACCAACAACCACGTGGTCGCGCATGCCAAGAGCGTGCAGATCAAGACCACGGAAGGCAAAACGTTGGAGGCCAAGGTGGTCGGCACCGACCCCAAAACCGACCTCGCCGTGCTCAAGGTGACCGCGTCCGGCACCTTCCCCTTCGTCAAGTTCGCGCAACAAACGCCGCGGGTCGGCGACTGGGTATTGGCGATGGGCAATCCCTTTGGCCTCGGCGGCACGGTGACGGCGGGCATCGTCTCCGCCAGCGGCCGCGACATCGGCTCGGGACCCTACGACGACTACCTGCAGATCGATGCCCCGGTGAACAAGGGCAACTCCGGCGGGCCGACCTTCAACACCCAAGGCGAGGTGATCGGTGTCAACACCGCGATCTATTCGCCCTCCGGCGGCTCGATCGGCATCGCCTTTGATATCCCAGCCGATACCGCCAAGCGCGTCGCCGAAGAACTCAAGACCAAGGGCTCGGTTTCACGCGGTTGGATTGGCGTGATGGTACAACCGGTCACGGCCGATCTGGCCGATAGCCTCGGCCTCAAGGAGGCCAAGGGCGCCTTGATCGACGACGTGCAACCGGGCGGGCCCGCGGCCAAGGCCGGGCTTAAGAGCGGCGATCTGGTGCTTGCCGCGGGCGACGAGGAGATCAAGGACGCGCGCGAGCTTGCGCGCAAAATTGCCGGCGTTGCACCCGGCCAGCAGCTGCGCTTGAGCGTGAAACGCGATGGCGCCGACGAGACCATTACCGTGACCACCGCCGCCTTCCCCAATGAGGCGAAAGTCGCCGGTCAGGACCGACGCGAGCCCGGCAGCAATCCCGCGGACAGCAAGCTCGGGTTGTATCTGGCACCGGCGAGCGACGTGGAAGGGGCGGGCGCACAAGGGGTGGTCATCGTCAATGTGGACCCCAGCGGCATTGCCGCAGACAAGGGCCTGCAGCAGGGCGATGTGATCCTCGATGCCGGCGGCAAAGCGGTCTCAACGCCCAAAGACGTCAGTGCCGCCGTCAGTGAGGCGCGCAAGGCCGGCAAACACACGATCCTCATGCGCGTACGCGGCGCCCAGGCGATGCGCTACGTGGCCCTGCCGATCGCCTGACGGCACAGGGGGTCGCCCCAGTTGACGAGGGCGCCACGGCCGAGCCGTGGCGCCCTTGCTGTTTTCCCGGAACGGCGGGCCCATCAGTTGCCGAATAACCCCTGGAAAAAGTCATTGCTGGTTTGCTGATAGGCCTTGCCGCGCTTGGGGGAGGAGGCATCGCGGAACGTATCGTTGCTGCTGGGTGCGGGCTCCGGCGGCAGCGGCTTGCCGGCCAATGCCGCGATCAGGCGCCGGTCATGCCCATAGATGTCGGCATGGAACTTGACGTGGCTATCCTCGCCCGCCACGGCGGTAAAATAGGTCACATGCACGGGGATCTGCGTCGCCAGCGTGATCTCGTTGTTTCCCCCCCGCGCCATCAAATCGCGCACCTGCTCGGCCGACCAGCCCTTGTCTTCGCCCAGCAGAATCTCGGCGAGTCTGCCGGGGTTCTGCACGCGGATGCAGCCGTGGCTGTAGGCGCGCACCGGTTTTTCGAACAACTCGCGCTGCGGCGTGTCGTGCATGTAGATGTCGTGTCGGTTCGGGAACCTGAACTTCACGGCGCCGAGCACGTTGGACGCCCCGGGCGGTTGGATGAAGGTGAAGCGACGGATATCGACTTGGCTCCAGTCGACCTGGCTCGCGTCGATGGGACGGCCGTTGTAGCTGACGCGCAGGTTGTGCCGCTCCAGGATCCGCGTATCGGTGCCGCCGAAGCCCCCGAAAATCCCAAATCCGCCGGGCCGCAGGTAGGGGAGGATCTCCTTGACCTTGATGGAGTCGGGCACACCCCATTCCGGACCAAACACGACGTAGCGCATATTGGCGGAGAACATGACGGTCTGCGTCTCGGGCTTGCCGACGACGATCTTGGCTTGGTGCAGCACCCGACCGTGCTTGACGACGCGCGCCGTGAACTCGGGCACGTTGTCCCAGATGTGCAGCTTGCCAAGGTCCTCCGGCAGCCAGCGCCAGCGCTCCATGTTGGCGATGATGCGCTGCAGATCGGCGGCGGGCGAGGCCTCCGTGGGCCGCGCACTGCCACTGTTGAGGGCCGCCCGCGTGCGCCCGCTGACGACGCCGTCCGGGCGTATCCCCTTTTGGCGCTGGAAGGCCATCACCGCTTCGGCCAGCTGATCGTCGTAGACATCGCGCAACCCGGGCTTCGCCGGCACGTCGAGGCGTTGGCGCAAAAAGGCGACGTGGGGGTGCTCCATGCCCGGCTTGAGGGTGGGGCCGTTCGGAAGCTCGATCACCGGCTCGGCGGCGGGGTCGGGACGGTAGCCCCCCGCCGGCGCCTTGAGGAGCGCCTGTCGCAAGCGCTCGAACTGGGGATGCTTGGGATGCAACCCCTGCAGATAGGTCCCCGGCGTGTCGGTCGCGACCAGGGCGGCCAGCACCTCCTTGGGCTCGATCAGGCTCGGCTTTTGGTCGAAGCTGCGGCTGACCTGGGAAGGATCGAGCCGCCCGCCGCGCGCATGCCGCGCATACTGCAGCGCCGCCAGGCTGAGTTTGATCTCCGCCAGCGCCAGCGCCGAGGGCCGCGCTTCGCTGGAAGCCAGTTGCGGCAGATCAAACGCGGCGGCACTGAGACCCCAGTCCTCCGCCTTGCGGATTTCGGCCAGGGCATGGCGCGCGCGCTGGCTGAACCCGTCGGCCTGCACCCAGAGGAGCGCGGCGCTGCTCTCCGCATAAAAGCTGACAAGCGCCGCCCGATCCGCCCGGTCGACCGCGCCGCGCGCGGGCTGGGCGAGTTGTTGGCGCACCTCTTCCAGGATGGGATCAACCACCACGGGCACGGTTGCCGCCGCGGGCGCCGCGGGTTCGGCGGAGGCCGGCGCGTAAGGCGCCGCGGCCGCCGGCGCGGTGGGCTCGCTCCTGGACGCCTCTGCGGCGGCGCCGGGCGTCGCGGCGGCCTGCGCGGCGGGTGTCGCGGCCACCGCCGCGGGATCCGTCAAGACCTGCGCGCGGGCTGGACCCGCCGTGCTGAGCGCCACCAGCACCTGCGCCGCAACATAGCCGGCGGCTCCCGCAACCCCGATTATTCTGTGCATTGTTTTCTTTTTCTCCAAGATTCGCCGCACGCTAGCCGCAAGTGCCCGCTCTGACCAGCAATACGCGCCTTGCGCCCGCGCAGATCACGCACAGGTCTGGCAACCCTGCAACAGGGAGTGGACGTTTTGCGGCCCGACCACCCCATTACGGGTGGCCATTGTGGCGACTTTTAGCGCTGGCTCGCGGCCCTGCAGCCGAGGGGTATCGGACCCCGCCTCCCCCGGCACGAAGGCCAAACTCGCGGAACAGCTTTAAGCCTTCGGGATCGGCGCCCGCCCCAAGCGTTCGAACAGGGCCTCCAGGATCGGGCGTTGGCCCTTCAGGATTTTGCGCCCGGCCTCCTCCGGGGCAAACCAGGCGGCACGGTCGACTTCCGGAAACGCGCTGCTGCGGCCGGAGCGGGGAGGCCACTCCATTGCGAAGGTGTTCGACGCCAGGGCCGCGGGATCGAAGGCCCCCTCGATGGCCCACACTTCGACGATCTTGGCCGCCGACTGGCGGAAGGCCCCGAGCGCCAGGGCCTTGCCCTCGGCCTCAGCACCCGTTTCTTCCGCGAACTCGCGCTTGGCGGCGGTGAAGGCGTCCTCGCCCGGCTGATAGCCGCCCTTCGGAATGGTCCAGGCCCCATCGTCCTTTTTTGCCCAGTAGGGACCGCCGGGGTGCACGAGCAGGACCTCGATCTGAGGGCCGCTCAGGCGGTAGAGCAAAATGCCTGCACTCTGTTGCGGCATTGCACGTCATCGGCCGGCCCGAAGCCGGCGCTCCAACAAACCTGGGGGGGAGACCTTCACGCAGTTTTGCAAGGAAAACGAGAGCGCTGTCCGCGCGGTTTTGCGGGCCGCCTCGGCGCAAGGCCGCCCACCCTGGCTCGGCCCTTCATTCGGCCGCCTCCCGCTTGGCCCTCAGCGTGCTGCGCCGCCCCAGCAGCTCTTTCAGATATTGGCCCGTATAGCTCGGCCGCACCTTGGCCACCTCCTCGGGCGTGCCCTCCGCCACGATCGAACCGCCGCCGTCGCCGCCCTCGGGCCCCATGTCGATGATCCAGTCCGCGGTTTTGATCACCTCGAGGTTGTGCTCGATCACAACCACCGTGTTGCCCGCGTCGGCCAGCTCGTGCAGCACCTCCAGCAGCTTTGCCACGTCATGGAAGTGCAGGCCCGTCGTCGGTTCGTCCAGAATGTAGAGCGTGCGCCCGGTGGCGCGGCGTGACAGCTCCTTGGCCAGCTTGATGCGCTGCGCCTCACCGCCCGACAGCGTGGTTGCCTGCTGGCCAATGTGGATGTAGCCGAGCCCGACGCGCGCCAGCGTCTCGAGCTTATCGCGGATCGATGGCACGGCTCTGAAGAACTCGGCGCCCTCCTCCACCGTCATGTCGAGCACATCGGCGACGGATTTGTCCTTGAACTTCACCTCCAGCGTTTCGCGGTTGTAGCGCTTGCCCTTGCACACATCGCAGGTGACGTACACATCGGGCAAAAAGTGCATCTCGATCTTGATGACCCCGTCACCCTGGCAGGCCTCACAGCGTCCACCCTTGACGTTGAAGGAGAAGCGCCCGGGCTGATAGCCGCGCGCCTTGGCCTCCGGCAGCCCGGCATACCATTCGCGGATCGGCGTGAAGGCACCCGTATACGTGGCCGGGTTCGAGCGCGGCGTGCGCCCGATCGGCGACTGGTCGATGTCGATCACCTTGTCGAGGTGCTCCAAGCCCTCGATCCTGTCATGCTCGCCCGGATATTCGCGCGCGTTGCTGAGGCGGCGCGCCACGGCCTTGTAGAGCGTGTCGATCAGCAACGTCGATTTGCCGCCGCCCGACACGCCGGTGATGCAGGTGAGCAGTCCGAGTGGGATCTCGGCCGTCACGTTCTTCAGGTTGTTGGCGCGCGCACCAATCACTTTCAGCGATTTGTCGGTCTTCTGGCGCCGCCGCGCCGGGCTTGGGATCTGGCGCACCCCCGTGAGGTATTGCCCGGTGATGCTGTTGGCGTTCGCCATCACCTCCTCGGGCGTACCTTGCGCGACGATGTGGCCGCCGTGAATGCCGGCGCCCGGGCCGATGTCGACGACGTGGTCGGCCGACAAAATCGCGTCCTCGTCGTGCTCGACGACGATCACCGTATTGCCGATGTCGCGCAGGTGCTTGAGGGTGTCCAGCAGGCGCGCGTTGTCGCGCTGATGCAGGCCGATCGATGGTTCATCGAGGACATAGAGGACGCCCGTCAAGCCCGAGCCGATCTGCGAGGCCAGCCGGATGCGCTGGCTCTCACCGCCGGACAACGTACCCGAGGACCGCGACAACGTGAGATAATCGAGGCCGACATCGACCAGGAACTGCAAGCGCTCGCGGATCTCCTTCAGGATGCGAGTTGCAATCTCGTTCTGCTTTTTGGAGAGCTTCTTGGGCAGGTCGCCGAACCAGCCGTTGGCGGCACGGATCGACATATCGGTGACCTGTCCGATGTTGAGCCCATCGATTTTCACCGCCAGCGCCTGTGGCTTCAGCCGATAGCCCCCGCAGGCATCGCACGGATGCGCCATTTGATAGCGGGACAATTCTTCGCGCACCCAATCGCTATCGGTCTCGCGGAAGCGGCGCTCGATGTTGTTGATCACCCCCTCGAAGGGTTTGTCGTTTCGGTATTTGCGCGCGCCGTCCTCGTAGACGAACTCAACCTCCTCGTCTCCCGTGCCGAACAGGATGCCCTGTTGCGCCTTTTTCGGCAGCTTTTCCCAGGGTGTCGCCATGGAAATCTTGAAGTGCCTGGCGAGCGCGGCAAGCGTCTGCTCATAGTAGGGCGACGTACTGCCGGTTTTGGCCCAAGGGTAGACGGCACCCTGCTTCAGGCTGAGCGTCGGGTCGGGTACCACCAGCTCGGCCTCGAAGCGCAACTCGGTGCCGAGGCCATCGCATTTGGGGCAGGCCCCCGCCGGCGCATTGAACGAGAACAGCCGCGGCTCGATCTCTTCGATCGTGAAGCCCGAGACCGGGCAGGCAAAGCGCGCGGAGAAGACGATGCGCTCGTGCGTCTCGTTTTTGTTGCGCAGGACGCCCTCCTCGCGCTCCGCGGCGGCGGCCTCCCCGCCGCTGCCCGCGCCCCCAGCTCGGGTCGCAACGGTTTCAGCGCTTGGCCCCGCGGCCAGGGCACCGGCGCCGGCTTTGGCGCTTCTCGTGCCCCGGGCAGGGGCCGCCAGTGGCCGATCGGCAAACTCGGCAATGGCAAGGCCGTCGGCCAGCTCCAGGGCGGTTTCGATGCTGTCCGCAAGACGCGTGCCCACGTCCTTCTTCACCACCAGGCGATCGATCACCACGTCGATGTCGTGCTTGTATTTCTTATCGAGCTTGGGCGCCTCGGCGATCTCGTAGAATTGGCCGTTGATCTTGACGCGCTGGAAGCCCTTCTTCTGCAGCTCGCCCAGCTCCTTGCGATACTCACCCTTCCGCCCACGTACGATCGGGGCCAACAAGTAAAGCCGCGTGCCCTCGGGCAAGGCCAGCACGCGATCAACCATCTGCTGCACCGTCTGGCTTTCGATCGGCAGGCCTGTCGCCGGCGAATAGGGCACGCCGACGCGGGCGAACAAAAGCCGCAGGTAGTCGTAGATCTCCGTGACGGTGCCCACCGTCGAGCGCGGGTTCTTCGAGGTCGTTTTCTGTTCGATGGAGATCGCCGGCGACAGCCCATCGATGTGGTCGACGTCGGGCTTTTGCATCATCTCCAGGAACTGACGGGCATAGGCCGACAGGCTTTCGACGTAGCGCCGCTGCCCCTCGGCATAAATGGTATCGAAGGCCAAGGACGACTTGCCGGAGCCCGACAGCCCGGTAAATACGATCAGCGCGTCCCGGGGGATCTCGAGGTCGACGTTCTTTAGGTTATGCTCGCGCGCACCCCGTACGTGGATCGTCTTGCTGGGGGCCTCAAGCTTGCCGGTTTTGCTCATGGCGCGGGTCTAACGCAAACGGGCGGAGGCGGCAATTGGGCGCCCGGGGGCGTGGATAGTCATCCTGACAGGCCATGCCAGGGAGCCTGCCCGGGCTGACCGGGCCCGCCAAAATCGGACAATTAATCGAGCCATTAACTTGTGATCGGCGCCCGCTTGACAACCACCAGAAGGCCGCCAAGATAGCTAAATGGTGACCGTCGCTGCCGATTTCGAGGCGAAATTCCGCGGAAGTCTCGCGTCAGTACCCTGGGTTTTGAGGACGGTTGCCACCCGGATCAACAGCCAGCGGAGGGAGCATGACGCCACCTGACAGTCAAACCGCCCTCGCGCTAACCGCGAGGGCAACGGCTCGCGCAATTGAAGCTCGAGCAAGCTGATCGCAATTGATCGAGCCGGCGACAATTTGAAACCTGGGCGAGGCCAATCACCTCGCAAATTCAGCCCGGCGTCGCTGGGCACGACTCGAAATGATGAAGCGCCCCGTTTTGCGCCAAGCCGCAACGGGGCTTTCCTTTGCCTCGGACGGGTTCCCTCGGACGGCGTCCCCGCGCACGCCCGAGAACAGCTCCCTTCTCGCCAGCCCTTCTGCGGGAGACGACCCAGGCGGCATGGCCGTGACGGCAGATAGGCTCACCCTTGTGCGCGTTTGTGCGCTGCTGTTGGTCGCCCTCTCACTGGTGCCGGGAGCCGCCCACGTCAGCGAACTGCCCAACAAAATCGCCTTGCCGCGCGATCACTACATGCTGGTGCAGCAGATCTATCGGGGCTGGGCGCTGTTCGGCATCCTCATCTTTGCCGCGCTCGCCGCCACGGCGGCGCAAGCCCTGCTGCTGCGCCACCAGCGCACGGCCTTTCGCTTGTCGCTCTCCGCCTTCCTGTGCCTTGCCGCGGCGCAGGCGGTGTTTTGGCTCTTCACCTACCCGGTCAACGTGGCAAGCGCCAACTGGACCCGGATCCCCGAGGGCTTCGAGGCGGCGCGCCGGCAATGGGAGTATTCGCACGCGGCGGGCGCTGCGTTGACAGGGGCAGCCCTCATCGCGCTCATCCTCTGCCACGTCGGCGCCCGCCGCGGCGACTAAAACCGCCCGCGCGCGACCCAGCCCTCCGCCGAGCCCCTACTTGTTGTTGGTGGTGGCGACGAACTCAGGGTCTTCCTGGGCGCGGCGCTCGAAGGATAAAAAGTCATAATAGCCGCAGCGGCCCCCCGGGTAGCTGCGGCACAGCGAGGGCCGCGCGGTATAAATGGTGCAGCGACGCTTGTCGGTGTCGAAGAAGCGACAGATGCGCCCGAAAATGCGATCGGCCTTGCGCCGCATCGAATACTTGCGCCCCCAGCGCTCGACGGTGAATTTCTCGCGGGCCTCCTCGAAGCTCAAGCCAAAGTGTCGGGCGAGCCGCTCAACGTCACGCTTGTCCAGCGCAATCAAGGGATAGGAGCAGCAATAGCCGGGACACTTCTTGCAATCGTACATCGCCGTGGGGTCCAGGTTGTCGGCAACCCGTTAGCACGGATTCGCACCCCGAGAGAACCGGCCAAAAGCAATATTGTGAACTCCGCCAAGAAGCCTTGAGCTCAGCTTATTGCACCAAGCCGCCTTCGAGATTGGTGGCCGACCGGCGCCGGTTATCGTATTTGCCGATAACCGCGCGCGCCTGCTCGAGCACGGCATCGGCGATCGCCGCCTGGCCCTCGGCGGTCGGATGAAAGGCGCCCGAATAGATACTGGCCAGCAACAGCTGCACCCATGAGAAGGCCTGCGTCTTCAGAACGTTCTGCAGGAGTGACTGGGAAACGTGAAAGTTGCCGGTCATGAAGGCATCGTTCGGCGTTCTAAACCAGCGTTGCCGTGAGGCGTAGGCACGCCATTCCGAGGGATCGTAGGGAAACCACACGCCATTCAGCTTGCGGGGCAAGCGCTGCTCGTCGGCCATGCTCCACTGCGCCTGGCTGTAGGTGGCGCAGACGCCGCGACCGCGAAACGCCCCGCGGTGGGTGTCGACAAAGGTCCACCCGTGCTGGACCGCGCTGCCGCGTAGGATGTCGTTGAGCCGCTCGGCCACCACGCCGCCCTCCCGCGCCTTGGCGGCGCTGAAGACGAGGTCGGGCAACACATTCATGCCGGGCTGGCCATCGGGACAGGTTGTTTTGCCGTCCTCGAGCAGGGCCATGGGCGGATAGCCGGTCATGATAATGCGGTCGGACTCCGGCCAGGGCACGTGCAAGATGCTGTGCGCCGCCCGATTGACGGCCTTCAGGCGGTCATCGAGATCCTCCAACAGGTGGCTCGCTTCGGCGAAGCCGTGCACGTGCCCAAACCAACCCCCGAGGCTGCGTAGCAGCGAGGAATCGGCCAGCACCGCATTGGCAACCAGCCTGGCGAAGCCGATGTCATTGCCGCCGATCGACACCAGCAGGAGGTCGATCTTGCGTGCACGGTTTTGGTCGCACTTTTTAAGGACCAGGCCCCCCTTCATCTCCGGTAACTTGCCGCGCATGTGGTAGGCCTCGGGCAGATCGTAGTCGCGCGGCTCCTTGCCGCCGCACTGCGCCTCGGCAACCGCCGAAATTTGCGATAGCGCCGGTGGGTTCGGCACCCACTCGTGGCCCTTGTAGCGCAGGAACAAGCCGTACACGGTTTCCGCACCCGAGCACGCCACGCCGACGAAGGTCACGGCCCGGTGCGCATCCTCCACGGCCAGCTGCAGCGCCACCCGCAGCTGATGCGAATAGAGCGAGCGGTGGCAGGCCTGCTCCTGCCAGCGCGCATTCTCTTCGATGAATTTCTGGTCGCCGATCGCGCGCCAATCGCCGACGCGGGCCGGATAGCCCATGAGCGTGGTGTCGTAGTCGGCCGTGCGGTCGGGCGAGAGCCGCACCGGCACGTCGGGATTGCCTTCACCGGAGGCAAAGCTGTCGCCCATGCCCACAATAAAGAGGTCCTCGACGCGGGCCATCGTCTCGGCCACGCGCCGCCCCCCGATTTCGACCACGATCCAGACGCCGGCGGGGTAGGGGACTTCGAGTTCCACCGGGGTGTCGCAGGGCAGGATCACCGCTTCGCCGCGGCCGCCGCGCCGGGGCGACGTCAGCCAGGTGCAGTCGACCACTTGCGCATCGGCCAGCCCTTCCATGGAGGCCAAAATCGTGTGGCTCTTGGGGAAAAGGTAGTCCGGCCGTTCGCGACAACTATACCTGTTTTGCTTGGGGTCCCAGCAGGTCTTGTCGAACATGGTGGCGCTCCAGCCATCGGCATGCCGGCTGGCGAGCAGACGCTCGGCCGCGAGGACGGGGTGGCGCCGCTCCGCGTCGGAGAGATGATCGAAGGTGGCGCGGTGCACCTCCGTGTCGACGGCATCAAGGAAAAAGCGAAAGCCGTTTTCAACCCGCCACTGGATGCGGGGCTCCGCCTGGGCCGCGCTCACCAAAGCGAGCGTCAGCAGCACTGCGAGCGCGATTGCTGGCCTTGACCCCCTCACAACCAATCTCCCCCGTCTTTTTTTGAGCCGCGCGGGCGAAGCCCATCACCAGCGGCCAAACCAATGCGCACCCGCGATCCTCACCACCCGGGTCAGCGGCGCAATCAAGGCAACGCGCTGCGGCGAAGATCCCTCTGCGCGCTCGCTGGCACGCACATAAGTTGAGACCAAGGCCAAAGGAAGGACAGCGATCGACGCCTCTCGTGGCAATTTCGTGACATCGTGGCGCGCCCGCTCCAGGGACGCCTGCGCCTGCCGGCCGAGCTCACCCAGCAGCTGGACGAGGCCGGCCGACCCCTGCGGCCCGCCCGTGGCCGCTG